>OGDJ01000014.1_pt1 | contig 124578 bp, 95 predicted proteins | sample 1570401 | NCBI WGS metagenome assembly OGDJ01 (sample SAMEA2582185, study PRJEB24529) | metagenome | biome: Human gut stool | place: China | collected 2011
TAGCCTTCCGTATTGACAGCATTGAGAGCAGAGCCTTTCGGGAGTTCATCATGCAGTCCGTCATCTGCAGGCAGACAAGCCGCACTAAACTGGTCTGTATCTTTACAGAGAATGCAATGGCATAGACCTGCCATAAAGCAACGTTCCTTGGAGGCTTTGCGCCTCCAGCCACTTGGGCGAACCACCGCAGTGTGTTTTAGCATGGTATTAGATTTATACAGGTAACACAAATGATACCCGGCAAACACGAACAACTCGGTATAGCCAATAAAACGAGGCGACAACCTATAACAGCCACACTCGGTAAGTTATACGTTGTCGCCTTGTTCATTTCACACACTCATCAAGGACATTCTCCTACACACCTTTCATTCTGTACGCTTCACGATAGTTAGCCATCAGAATCTTCTGAATGTCGGACTCGCGGTAGAGTATCTTTCCGCCAAGCTGGATATACGGGATGACACCGTTGTTTCGGTAGTCCTGCAGGGTTCTTCGGCTCAGTTGCATGGCTGCACTCAGTACACTTACTTTGCACCCGACAATCGGTCAATGGTGCAAACCATGACCACTATACTAACAAATAAAACAGCATAAGCTATGGCAAGAACAAAAGATGTAGTCTTGTCTCCTGAGCAAAAGGAGCTGATGGAAAAAGAGTATTTGGATTTCGTTAAACCATCTACGTATGGCAACAAAGCCAATCCAAGTAGTTGTAATTCTCTCTATGATGATGTAGAGAACCCAGAGTTGAGAGCAATTGTAGAGAAAGTTGCTGCAACAACTCCCTATAGAGAGGAAACAACAACGAACGAGGCTCAATCGCCACCGAATCCGCAGAAGCGCATCAGTGGCAAGCAGCGCAAGGCGACATTGGAGGAGTATCAGCAGGCCTTCCTCCAGGTTCCAAGGATTGACGACCGCAAGCCAGTCTTCGTCAGTTCCGATGTACGAGACCGCCTTGATCGTGTCGTCCGCATCCTCGGAGGAAGGCGCATGAGCGTATCGGGCATCATCGAGAACATCGTGCGCCACCACCTAAGCCTTTATGAAGAGGACTTCGAGGCTTGGCGCAAATTGTGAGAATTAAGGTCTGCGACCTTGGGCGTGGATAGCTGAAAGGCAGTAGTTCCAACTAACGTGTTCTGAGAGGGAGCGAGGTATGTTTTGAGTTACTCAAAACCTTTCGGGTTACTCCCGAAAGACCTTGCCCTAATCGGGATGGTAGCCCTCCAAAGTCGGGCTGCCTCAACCCAACCTTTCGATGTAAAGAGATTTTTCACAGCATTGTCAAATCAACTAAAAAAACAGAAGGTGACAAACCCATTATTATGGATATAGCCACCTACCTTTATCGTTTGTATTCTTTTGAAGAAGCTTTCGTCTTCATCATACAAGATTTTCCAAATGCCATTTTTACGACCTCCTCTTTTTACGACATGAGAGTTGTCTTTTACAACATCTGCTCCATAAAATAACTTCTTAGAGACTGTTCTTATTTGCAAACTTATTAGCAATCTTTACCAATACCAACATCACTGGCACTTCCACCAACACTCCTACTACCGTTGCCATGGATGCACCAGAGTTGAGACCAAATAGCGAGATAGCTACCGCTACAGCCAACTCAAAAAAAATGCTGGCACCTATCAAGCCTGCTGGTGCGGAGACACTCTGAGGAAGCCCCCACTTCTTTGCCCAACCGAAAGCCAAGAAGAAGATGAGAAAAGTCTGGGCAATCAATGGAACAGCAATCATCATGATATGGAACGGATTGGCCACAATAATTTCTCCCTAAAAAGAAAAGAGTATAATCAAAGTGAGTAATAGTCCCACTGGCGTAATCTTATCAAACTGGTGAATGAACACATTGTAGAAATATTCCTTGCCTTTTTTGGCTATTATCAAACAACGGGAAAGGATACCTGCCACCAAAGGTATTACCACAAATAGGACTACCGACAACACCAACGTATTCCAAGGAATAGAAATACCACCCACACCCAAGAGAAAAGCCACCGTAGGCACGAAAGCCACCAAGAGGATGAGGTTGTTCACCGCCACTTGCACCAAGGTATAAGCCGCATCGCCCTTGGTAAGATAGCTCCAAACAAACACCATCGCCGTACAAGGAGCTGCCCCTAACAACACACATCCTGCCAGATACTGGTTAGCAAGGTCACTTGGAATAAACTTGCCGAAGACGAACATCAAGAACAACCAAGCAATGCCAAACATGGTAAATGGCTTGATGAGCCAGTTACTCACACAAGTTACAACCAATCCCTTCGGATTCTTACCCCACATTCTTGATACTCTGGAAATCAATCTTCAGCATCATTGGATAAATCATCAACCATATCAATACCGCCACGGGTAATGATACATTAGCATACTCCAACTTGCCCAATGCCGCAGGGAAAGCTGGAAGATACTTACCTATGGCAATACCTGCGATAATGCAAGCAGCCACCCACAAAGTAAGGTATTTTTCAAAAACACCCAATCCATATTTTTTCTCCATATTATTCTGTGTTATAACTGATTTCGAATCTTATTAGAATACAATTCATAGAACTTTTCCTTGATTTCATCTCGCACTCTTCGGAATTCTGAGAGTACAAAATCTTCTGTTCCATTCACCTTGGATGGGTCATCAAATCCAATATGCAAACGATGCTTCACATCCCCGATGAAAGCAGGGCAACTCTCATTGGCTCCTCCGCAAACCGTTATCACATAGTCCCAAGAATCTCCAAGATACCCATTCACGCTCTTTGGCACATGATGGGAAATGTCTATCCCCACCTCCTTCATCACTTTCATCGCCAAGGGGTTCACACATTCCGCCGGTTCCGTGCCGGCAGAATGAACCTCCAAAGTTTCAGTAAATGATTGCATCCAACCATGCCCCATTTGGCTTCGGCAACTATTGCCTGTACATAAAATCAATATTCGCATTACTTATCAAAACAAAAAATTGAACAAATATCCAGAAAGGATGATAAATAGCGTGACCGTAGTAAAGAACACGGCAATGAGTCGCCACGTCATCACTTTCTTTAGCAGGGTGGCCTCAGGAAGTGACAAGCCTACCACCGCCATCATAAAGGCGATAGCCGTTCCCAAAGGAATTCCTTTCGCCACAAAGACCTCTATGACAGGAACGATACCAGCAGCATTGGCATACATCGGCACCGCCAACATCACACTCAGGGGAACTGCATACCAATTATCGCGTGACATATATTGCTCGAAGAATCCCTCTGGCACAAAGCCATGCATGAAAGCACCTATGCCAATACCAATGAAGATATAAAGCAAGACACCTCGCACAATTCGCCAAGAATCACGGATGACAATAGGCAATCTTTGCATGAATGAAGTTCTTTCCTGTTCCCATTCTGCTGTCTGCTTCTCAGATTGCAGTTGCACTTGCTTCACCCAATCACTAAGATAAGGTTCAAGATGCATACGCCCAAGCACAAATCCACCAACACATCCCAAAAGAATGCCACTTATCACATAAACCAGCGTTGCCTTAATTCCAAACGACCCCAAGAACATAGCCACTGCCACCTCATTGACAAGCGGTGATGTAATAAGAAACGAGAGAGTTACCCCAAGCGGTATTCCTCCCTTTACGAATCCTATAAACAGCGGAATGGACGAACAAGAGCAGAATGGCGTTATCGCTCCAAAGAGAGAAGCCAACAGATACTGCAATCCATACAACCTATGAGAGGACAGGTAATTACGCAATCGCTCAACAGGAAAATAAGCATTCACTATTCCCATAAGAGCACTGATAAGAAAGAGCAATAGTAAAATCTTGATGCTGTCATAAACGAAAAAATTGACTGCACTTCCCAAAGCTGTCTCATTATCCAATCCTATTATAGAAAAAACAAGCCAATCGGCAAAATTTTGAATCATATCTTTTTACATTTTGTATTCCCAAATCATAGACCCAACAAATTTCTAACCTCAGCTTCGGAAGGAACTTTGCCTTTCATCACAACGGTCTCATTAATGACAATAGCTGGGGTTGACATGATGTTATAGCGCATAATCTCTCCGATGTCATCCACCTTGGTCACGGTTATGTCCAGTCCGCTATTCTTCACTACCTTCTCCACCACGGCATAAGTACTCTTACACTTGGCGCAACCAGGTCCAAGCACCTTTATCTCCTTCACCTTAGAAGCATCGACAATAGGAGCAACAGTACTTTCCTTTTCTGTAGGAATCGTATATCCAGCACTACATGAACACTTGTTGGACTTTGATGAGAATAGGGAAGCCCAGAAACCCTTCTTTTCTTTATTTTCCATAATTATTATAGATAAAATGTATACGCATAATATAGCCCCACGGTAATGAACAAGATGGCAACTAACCTATTCAACCATTGTTGGCATACCTGCATCTTCTTATAAAAGCCTGCAATGTTAGCAACACTATAAGCTATCATCCATGCCACACCCACCACAGGCAATCCTGTAGCCAGAGCATAAATGACAGGTAGAACATAGCCTCCGGAAGCTGAAGCAGACATGGGAATGAGCATTCCAAAGTAAAACAATCCACTCGTTGGACAAAATGCCATTGCAAACAGCATTCCCAAAAGCAAAGCACCGCACTTGCCACGTAGCCGCTCCGCCCTATCCGAAACACCAAAGCCCAATTTAGACAAAGGCATTCTTACATCCACCAACATCAGCACACCGATAATCAGCAACAAGGGAGCTACCAACAATTCCCCCCATCGACTTATCGAGGATTGCAGATTAAACGTGTCTATGCCTCCCCTCAACATATAAATCAACAATATACCTAACAACGAGTAAGCTACAATTCGCCCTATGGCATACAGGATGCCATGAAGAAGTATTCGTTGCTTATCCTCTATATCCTTACTGATAAAGCCTATAGCTGTTATGTTGGTAGCAAGAGGACAAGGGCTTGTCGCCGTGAGTAATCCTAAAAGAAATGCTGTTATTGCAGGCATATCGCTGGCATCAAGCCATGCTTGTAAAATTTCCATAACATCATCACTTCAAAAGTTTCTTTATCATTGTACTTACCCCCTTTTTAAACTCGCCTGTATTGGAACGAGCATTCTTAAATGCAAAAGCAGTCATGTCATTACGAGTTTCTTTGCTTTTTTTCCAACCATTGATATAAAGCGAAGACCAAGTGACACGATAATCTTTAGCTATCTTTTCTCCCTCGCTGGTCGAAATATCTACCACCCTGAATACGACTCTGCCTTTCTTTCGTTCATCCGCAAAATCTTTTTCCACCACTTCTCTCGCATACTTTTCGATTGCGATACAAGTTGCACAACGTTGCTTACCATGGAAATACAAGACCTCCACATAATTCTTGCCTTTACCTTGCGCCATTGTCAGCAAGGCAAAAAGACTAAGCACTACTAATAATAAGTTTCTTTTCATCATAGTTATATATATTAATTGTAATTCGTAAAACAACGAACAGTATGGTTATAAAAAAGGGTTAGCAACACCCACCCTTTTTACACAGGCATTGCTCCAAGAAACCATCAAACAGTTCCTTGGCCAATAGCCAATTATCACGATTGATGCAATATTTCACTTTAGGAGCCTCCACCTCTCCCTGTATGAGTCCTGCATCTTTCAATTCTTTCAGATGCTGAGAAACAGTAGCCTTTGCAATAGGAAGTTCCTCATGAATATCGCCAAAATAACAAGTCTCTTGCTTAGCAAGAAATTGCAAAATTGCAATGCGAGCAGGATGCCCCATCGCCTTCGCAAATCGGGCAAGCTGCTCTTGTCTGATACTATAATCTTTATTTGCCATATATATTTGCATTAAATCCGTTCGCAAATATACGAACAGATTTCTAATTGGCAAAATATAGGAGGTTAAAGAAACTTAAATACAGATTTATTTGGCAATATTAACATCTCTAAAGGAATAAACACCAACTTTATGTCACAACCTACCAATTCATAAATAACTGCAAAAAGAATATAATATAAAACCGTTTTTCAGAAATTATATTTATCTTTGTACACGAAATCAAAGCGTTCTTTGTATATTGTAAAGTTGTGAAAGAAAAAGAATATAGCTCGTTTCAAATCGTTAGCAGTTACATTCCTTAAAACACTTAACTCACAGATATTCAGTTGATAAAAGATTTTGTTATGACTCAGGAGGTGCAACATCTTCAATTATCAATCTCCTATTTTGTAGTAAGACTAATTGTTCAATATATATCAGTTGTTTGTCGTAGCTCATATATCCAAATAAAAAGTAAAGCCTCATCTTAGTACACATCGTTGAGAGGAGTGGTGGGATTTATAGCTACAAAAATGTGGTTTTAATTCGCCTTCTCCAAATATTTTCTAAGAAACCAGCTTATCGGGTAGAGAATTTTACGCAAAAGTTCTAAATTCCATAAATTTCTCCTAGATAGTCATGGGATATTTAGAAAAATATCGTATCTTTGTCCCCGAATTGAGGCGTTCTTTGCATATTGCAAAATACAGAAACGAGCAGAAGTCCGCTCGTTTCCATATTGTTACCTATATAATATGGGCAAACGCCCAACTTCTTGATTTTCAATCAAAGTCCAATTAAGAGCGAGTTAGTAATTTTAACTTTTTAGCCCATTTTCTATCTTTTTTACGCCTAAACGGCTCAAAACAGAGACTTTTAAATCTTCTTCTTATAGCAGCGATGACGGCGATGCTGTTCGCTCTCCAGATACTGCCACTGGCTCTGAACACCGGTATTGGTCTCCATCTGCGGCATTGCCTCAGCCCATTTAAAGCCATAACGGCGATACTGCTCTATCAGATCGGCAAAAATAAGCGCGTTGGCTCCCTTTTTGCGATATTCCGGAAGAACACCAATCAAGAGCAAATCTACCGTATCCGTCTTGTGCCACTTCAGAACCTTCAGCACCTTCAGCCAACCCGTAGGGAAAAGCTTGCCATTGCCTATCTCGCGCAGCGCATCGGTAAACGAAGGGAAGGAAACACCAAAGGCTACCAGTTTGTTACCAGCGTTGCCATCCACCACACCCGTTACCAGGTTCAAGTCAGCCTTCTTGATATAAGAGTTTATATATTCATCTATCTGCTTCTCCGTAAGCTGCTGGAAATCATAGAGATTCTTGTAAGTCTCGTTCACGATTTCGAACACCTTCCTGCCCATTCCTCCCGAGGTCAGTTCCCGGCGGGTGAACTTATGAACATGCAGATTATATCGGCTCTCTATCATCTGGGCAGTCTTGGCAAACTTAGCCGGCGTCTCCTTCGGAACCCTGATGCGGTACTCCAGCCAGTCGTTATCCTTCTCATAGAGCGGATAACTCTCCAGATGCGTCTTATAATAAGGATAATTGTAATTGATATACATCGTAGACTTCCGGTCGAAGCCCTCGATGAGCAAGCCTTCACGGTCCATATCCGTAAATCCGAGCGGACCTACGCATTCGTTCATTCCCCTGCTCTTGCCCCAGTTTTCTACCGCACGCAACAAGGCACAGGAAACCGCAACATTATCCACGAAATCGAACCAGCCGAAGCGAACCTGCTTCTTGTTCCAATGTGCGTTGGCACGATGGTTGATAATGGCAGCAATTCTACCTACGATACGAGCCTCGCTGTCAACCGCCAGGAAGTATTGAGCCTCGCAGAATTCGAAGGCAGGATTCTTCTTCGGGTCCAGCGTATTCATCTCGTCGAAACGCAAAAAAGGAATGGCAAACTTATGGCCTCTGTAGAGATCATAATGAAACTGAATGAAGGTTTTCAGCCCTTTTTTTGTCGTTATCGGTATGATTCTTATCTCATCATTCATTAGTATATTGTTTTATGTATATATATTCAATTGCAGTGCAAAAATACAATAAATTTATGAATAATGCAACTCTTTTCTTATAAATTTATAAAAGTTGGTTCATAATTGTCCAACTTTGTGGATATTTATGTACCTTTGCAGGTTGAAATGCCTCAAAGAGCATCATAAAGTTATGAAGAAAGAGAAAAGAGACAACTATACATTCCTCACTCATGCCCCTGTGCATCATGTGATTTTCACGATGGCCATACCAACGATTATCAGTATGCTGTCGACAAGCATGTACAACCTCGCCGACACCTATTTCGTGGGCTGCATCAACACGCAGAGTGTGGCAGCGGTAGGCGTTTCCTTTGCAGCAATGGCTGTGATTCAGGCGATTGGTTTCTTCTTTGGCCATGGTGCAGGCAATTATGTTTCGCGACAGTTGGGCGCCAAACATACGGAAGAGGCACAGAAGATGGCAGCCACGGGCTTTGTGCTGAGTTTTCTTACCGGTCTCCTCATCGCCATTCTGGGTCATGTGTTCCTCACACCGCTCTGTCTTCTGATGGGTTCTACGCCCACCATTCTTCCTTATACAGAGCGCTATCTGGGCATAATCCTGCTGGGTGCTCCCTTTATGACCACCTCGCTTACGCTGAATAACCTGATGCGCTTCCAGGGCAATACGATGTATGCGATGAAAGGCATCATGTCGGGTGTGCTGCTCAATCTGATTCTGGCTCCTCTGTTCATTCTCTACTTCCAGCTGGGCATTACCGGAGCCGCCGTAGCCACCCTCATCAGCCAGTGTTTCGGCTGCGCCATGCTCTTCAGGATGACGCATAAAGGCGAGAACATCCGCATCCGTCTCAGCAATTTCACCCCTACCCGCGCCTTTGCCAAGGAGATTATCTTCGGCGGAACCCCTTCGCTGTCAAGACAGGGACTGGGAAGTATAGCTACGCTGATGCTCAATGTGGCAGCAGGTGCGTTTGGCGATGCAGCCATTGCGGGCATGAGCATCGTTACCCGCATCTCCTTCTTCACCTATGCGATGGTCATCGGTCTGGGACAGGGATTCCAGCCGCTCTGCGGATTCTGCTACGGTGCCAAACTCTATGGGCGCGTAAAGGAAGCCTTCTTTTTCTGCATCAAATGCGGCACGGTTTTCCTCAGCGTCTGTGCCATTCTCGGCTTCATCTTCTCAACTTCCATCATCAGTATCTTCCGCGATGATGCAGCAGTTGTAGCCGTAGGTTCGGCAGCTTTGAGATGGCAGGTGCTCAGTTTTCCGCTCATAGCCAGCATCGTGCTCACCAACATGCTGATGCAGACCATCCGCAAACCGGTGAGAGCCAACATCGTAGCGGCAGCACGCAGCGGACTTTTCTTCATTCCGCTCATCTTCATCCTGCCCTATTTCTTCGGACTGCTGGGCGTGCAGATGTGTCAGATGTGGGCAGATTGCTGCTCGTTTGCCGTTGCGGTTCCGATAGCCTGGAGCGCTTTCAGGGATATGAGAAGAGAGCAGATGGAACTCGGGGAAAAACACTAGAATAAAAGAAAATACTTGAGATAAGAGAAATGAAGAAGACTTATTACATAGGATTGGACGTTGGCTCTACGACAGCCAAAATAGCCGTTATCGACAGCGATAATCGGGTAATTTACTCAAAATACGAACGCCACAACGCTCGTGTCAACGAACTTGTGTCACAATATTTCGATGAGATTTTAGCCCTTGTGGGCGATGCAGAGGCAAGAATCTGCGTAACGGGAAGCGTAGGAATGGCTACTGCCGAACAGCTCCAGGCGGAGTTTGTACAGGAGGTGGTGGCTGCATCGGTCTATGCCCGTACTGCCCATCCTGAGGCGAAAGCACTCATCGATATCGGTGGCGAGGACGCGAAGGTTATCTTCTTCAAGAAAAACGGAAATATGGAACTGCGCATGAACGGCAACTGTGCCGGCGGAACGGGCGCTTTCATCGACCAGATGAGTGTGCTGATGGGCGTAGAGAACCAGAAGATGAGCGAGTTGGCGATGAAGGCAGAGCACGTTTATCCGATGGCTGCCCGCTGCGGCGTATTCGCTAAGACCGACATCCAGAACCTGATGGCGCGCAATCTGCCCGAAGCCGATATTGCAGCCAGCATCTTCCATTCCATCGCCGTACAGACGGTGGTAACGCTTTCTCACGGCATCAGTTTCGAGGCTCCTATCCTGCTCTGCGGCGGTCCGCTTACCTTTCTTCCGGCTCTCCGCAAGGCTTTCTGCGATTATCTCCATCTCTCTCCAAACGATTTCATCGTATCCGGAAACAGCAATCTCATTCCGGCTCTGGGCTGTGCTTACCGGGCTAAATCGGCAGATTCTGCAGCCTCAGTATCTGTTCTCAGAAGTCGGATGAAGAAAGAAATACAAACGGAATGGACCAGCAGTCTGCTGCCCCTGTTCAAGAATGAGAAAGAGCACCAGGAATGGCTCAAATCCAAGGCGAAATTCGCTACGGAAACCAAACCGCTGAATAAAGGAAAACAGCAGGTTGTGATTGGTATTGACTCGGGCTCTACTACGACGAAGATTGTTGCGGTAAGGGTGAATACGGAGACGCCTACGGGAGATATTGTCTTTACCAATTACCGCCTGAATCTGGGAAATCCGATCAAGGCAGTAGCGGATGGACTGAACGCCCTGAAGCAGGAAGCTGCATTGCGAGGCGCTGAACTGGAAATCGTAGGCTCCTGCTCTACAGGTTACGGCGAAGAACTCATCAAGGCGGCTTTCGGCCTCGACAGCGGCATTATCGAAACAATGGCGCACGAAAGAGCTGCTGCCTCACTCATGCCTGACGTGAGTTTTATCCTGGACATCGGCGGACAGGACATGAAGGCTATCTTCGTTGAGAAAGGGGCTGTGGTGCGCATGGAACTCAACGAGGCGTGCAGTTCGGGCTGCGGAACATTCATCCAGACCTTTGCCAACAATATGGGTTATTCTGTAGGCGATTTTGCCCAACTCGCCTGCCAGTCGAAGGCTCCCTGCGACCTGGGAACCCGCTGCACCGTCTTCATGAACTCAAAGGTGAAGCAGGTGCTCAGAGAGGGCGCATCTGTAGCTGATATTTCTGCCGGAATCTCTTATTCGGTCATCAAGAACTGTCTTTATAAGGTATTGAAACTCCATGGTAATGAGAACCTTGGAGGCAAAATCGTTGTACAGGGTGGTACGATGAGAAACGATGCGGTGGTAAGAGCATTTGAGTTGCTCACCCATACCGAAGTAGCACGAAGCAACATGCCTGAACTGATGGGCGCCTACGGCTGTGCCCTTCATGCGGCGGCAGATTATAAACATCGCACTTCTGCAGAAGATTCGCACCCTGCCTCATCAAGAACCATCGATGAGCTGCAGAATCTGGCTCATTATGAAACCAAACATCTGCAATGCAAAGGCTGCGAAAACCATTGTTATGTTTCCCGCTACACCTTTGCCGGCGGCAACCGATTCTACTCCGGAAACAAGTGTGAGCGTGTGTTCAACAACAAGGGAGCAAACGGGATAAAAGGCAAAAATATTTACGAATACAAATACAGTTTACTGTTTAATAGAGAGACAGTTAACCAACTTGACGTTGTAAAACACAACGTCAAAGTAGGCATTCCTCGCATCCTCAACATGTACGAGGAATATCCGTTCTGGAATGCGCTGCTCCGGGCAGCCGGATTGGGCGTGATTCTCTCTTCCGATTCCACTTTCAGCCAGTATGAAGGAGCCTTGAATACGGTGATGAGCGATAATATCTGCTTCCCGGCTAAACTGGCTCACAGTCATCTGAAGGAACTCAACGAGAACCCGAAGGTTGACCGCATCCTCATGCCATACGTGGTTTATGAGCATAATGACGACCCGAAGAATACGCTGAACAGCTTCAACTGTCCAGTCGTTTCGGGCTACAGCGATGTCATCAAGTCGGTCATCAATCTGAAGAAACCAATCGATACGCCCGTCATCAACTTTGCCCAGCCTAAGGCGCTGGAAAAACAGATTACCGATTATCTCAAGCAACTGGGAGTAAGCAAGAAGACTGCCCGTAAAGCGCTGAGAGAGGCTCTCTATTCTCAGGCAGTATATGCTGCTGAGATTAAGAAACAGGGCTGGGAGATGCTGAAAAATGAAGAAACAGAGGCTCAGAAGCCGAACAAGGGACTTACGATTCTGCTGGCCGGCCGTCCTTATCATACTGACCCGCTGATTCAGCACAAGCTGAGCGAGATGATTGCCAATCTGGGAGTCAACGTCATCAGCGAAGATATCGCCCGGGGTAATCTCTTTGCAGATTTCAAAGACTTCAATCTGGAGAACCTGGCGGCAGAAAGAAATGAGGCAGCATTAGCCAGCCAAGACAACAACGAAGCATACAACTGTCAGCCAGAGACTTATCTCGTGAAGCAATGGGCGTATATGAACCGCATTCTGAAGGCAGCGCAATGGGCAGCCGAACAGGGCGATGAGGTTCATTTCGTCCAGATGACCAGCTTCGGCTGCGGTCCTGACAGTTTTATCCAGGACGAGATTCGCGACATCATGAAGCGCCACAACAAGCCGTTCACGCTGCTGAAGATAGATGATGTGAGCAATATCGGCTCACTGAAGCTCCGTGTCCGCTCGCTCATAGAAAGCCTGAAGGGAGTAAAGGAAGTGAAGAGTGAAGAACGAAGAGTGAAAAATTCAACAGCAGAAGAAATTCAACATTCAACACTCAACATTCAACATTTACAACAGACCAAGGTATTCACCAAGCAGGATATTCATCGCAAGATTCTCGCTCCTTTCATGACCGAATACCTCACCCCTATCATTCCGCCTATCCTGAAACTGATAGGCTATGATGTAGAGGTACTTCCGATGAGCGATGAGGTGAGCGCCGAACTCGGCTTGAAGTTTGCCAACAACGAAGTCTGCTATCCGGCAACCCTCATCGTCGGCGACATCATCAAAGCCTTGAAATCAGGCAGATACGACCTGAATAATACGGCAGTAGTGATGAGTCAGACGGGCGGTCAGTGTCGCGCAACCAACTACGCCGGTCTCATCAAGCGTGCGATGATTTCCAATGGATTCCAGGACATTCCGCTGCTCACTCTCGGTGTAACAGCCTCAACAGGCGAAGCATCAGGCTCAACAGACGACAAGCAAGACTACAACGAGCAGGACGGCTTCAATGTGCCTTGGCTGAAATACAGTCAGATTATCGTTACCGCCATTTTCTATGGCGATGCAATCAACGAGATGTACAACGCCTGCATCGTAAGAGAGCGTAAACCGGGCATTGCCAGAGAGTTGCGCGATAAATACATGCAGCTGATAGACGGACCTATCGCCCGCAATTCAGCCAAGGAACTCATCCGACTCCTGGAACAGGCAGCCGAAGAATTCGACCAGATGACCATCGACCGAGAACTGCCGAAGGTAGGAATCGTAGGCGAAATCTTCCTGAAGTTCAATCCTTTCGCCCACCAGTTCCTGGAGCAGAACATCATATCCCGCGGCATTGAGGTGGTTCCGCCTCTGCTTGCCCCTTTCTTCCTGCAGGAATTTGTGAATGTAGAGATACAGAAACACATGCGGCTGAGTTGCACCAAAGTGCCCGATTTCATCATCAAGGGCGCTTATCAGGCGCTGATAGGCAGAAGATTGCGCCAGGTTAACAAGGCTGCCGGCAAGTTCCGCTACTTCCGTCCGTTCACCAACATCTATGATGATGCGAAGGACGTACAGGGACTGGTTTCGCTCGCAGCCCAGTTTGGCGAAGGCTGGCTTCTGCCTGCCGATATCGTAGGTTACATCCGTGATGGCGTGAACAACATCATCTCGCTCCAGCCTTTCGGCTGCATCGCTAACCACGTGATTTCCAAGGGCATCGAGAAACGTCTCCACGACCGGTTCCCAATGCTCAACCTCGTATCGCTCGACTTCGATTCCGGTGTTTCAGAGGTAAACGTCACCAACCGACTGCTCCTCTTTCTGGACAGCATCGCAAAATAAGACAGAGGGTGTGGCATAAACTTTTTCATAGTTTTTAGGCACGGATTACACGGATTTTTCATGAGGCTATAATTGCTTTATTTACATGAGCGGCATAAATCCGTGTAATCCGTGTAATCCGTGCCTTATCTATCCCCTAGGCAAACTACTTATGACACACATCTTCTTTCATCCCCCAAAGAATCACTAAAAAAAATACAAAAAACCGTAGCTATTTCTTTGTCATTCAAGAAAATAATCGTATCTTTGCACTCAAATTTTATTGAGACATTAAGAAAATGAGTAAAGATACATTAACTCATCAGCTGACAGAGACCATCGAGGAGCTTTCGAGCGCCGAATCTTTGAAGGGTCTCTTCCATCAGCATCGAGACGGGAATCCACTTCCTTCGGGCAAGGCGCTCGAAGAAATCATCAGTTTGTCCCGTTCTATCCTCTTTCCGGGATATTTCGGCAATTCTTCTGTAAATATCTCAACCATCAAATATCATATTGGAGTAAGAGTAGAGAAACTCTATGAGATGCTGTCAGAGCAGATTCTCGCCGGTCTCTGCTTCGCCAACGACTGCGAAACGGAAACCCAGGCTGAACTGCAGCACCAGCGTGCCAAGGCAGGCGTGATTGCAGCCAAGGCAATCATGGAATTCCCGAGACTGCGCAAGATTCTGGCTACCGATGTAGAGGCTGCCTACGAGGGCGACCCGGCTGCCATGAGCCACGGAGAAATCATCTCCTGCTACCCGGTCATCAAGGCGATTACCAACTACCGCATCGCTCACGTGCTGCACGAACTGGGAGTGCCGCTCATTCCGAGAATGATGACTGAACTGGCTCATTCGGAAACCGGTATTGATATTAACCCGGAGGCTACCATCGGCAAGCACTTCACCATCGACCACGGTACGGGTGTGGTAATTGGAGCTACCTGCATCATCGGCGACAATGTGAAACTCTACCAGGGTGTTACCCTCGGAGCCAAGAGTTTCCCACTCGATAAGGACGGCAATCCTATCAAGGGAATCCCTCGCCACCCTATCCTCGAAAATGATGTCATCGTCTACGCCAATGCCACCATCCTCGGTCGCATCACCATCGGAGAAGGCTGCGTAGTGGGAGCCAACGTATGGGTTACCAAGGATATGAAACCGAAAACAAAGAAATATAAAAAAGAAAAACAAAGTTTATTAGATATAGAATTCAATAATGGAACAGGAATTTGAACTCATTGCCAAGACCTTCATGGGCCTCGAGCCTGTCTTGGCTGAAGAGCTCACCCAGTTGGGTGCCAATAATGTACAGATCGGTCGCCGCATGGTGTCTTTCACAGGCGACAAGGAAATGATGTATCGTGCTAACTTCCAGTTGCACACAGCCATCCGTATCTTAAAGCCTATCAAGCACTTCAAGGCGAGAAGCGCTGAAGAGGTGTATGATCAGATCCAGAAGATCAAGTGGGATGACATCTTAGACGTGAAGAAGACTTTCTCTGTTGACTCAGTAGTCTACTCAGAGGAGTTCCGCAACTCACGCTTCGTAACCTACAAGGTAAAGGATGCGATTGTAGACTGGTTCCGCGAGAAGCAGGGTACACGTCCAAATATCAGCGTATCTAACCCGGATATCCGCCTCAACATCCACATTGCAGAAGACAATGCCACCTTGAGTCTCGATTCGAGTGGTGAGAGTCTGCACCGCCGTGGCTACCGCCAGGAGCAAGTAGAGGCTCCTCTGAACGAGGTTCTCGCTGCAGGTATGATTCTGATGACCGGCTGGAAGGGCGAATGCGATTTCATCGACCCGATGTGTGGTTCAGGTACCATCGCCATCGAAGCTGCCCTCATCGCCCGCAACATCTCTCCAGGTGTATTCCGCAAGGAGTTTGCCTTCGAGAAATGGAACGATTTCGACCAGGATCTCTTCGACATGATCTATAACGACGACTCTCAGGAGCGCGAGTTCGAGCACCATATCTATGGTTACGATGTTGACATGAAGGCTGTAAACACAGCTAACCTCAACGTTCGTGCTGCCGGTCTTAGCAAGGACATCACCATCTCACAGGCTGATTTCAAGGACTTCACCCAGCCAGCCGAGAAGAGCATCATCGTGATGAACCCTCCATACGGTGAGCGCATCTCTACCCCTAACCTCCTGAACACCTACAAGATGATAGGCGAGCGCTTCAAGAAGGCTTTTGCCGGCAACGAGGCTTGGGTATTGAGCTACCGCGAGGAATGCTTCGAGCAGATTGGTCTGAAACCATCTATCAAGATTCCTTTATTCAACGGAAGCTTGGAGTGCGAATTCCGCAAGTATGTGATGTTCGACGGCAAGATGAAGGACTTCCGTTCTGAAGGCGGTATTGTGAAGACTGAGCGCGAGAAGAGCGAGATGGCTCAGAAGCACCGTTTCAAGAAGGAACGTGAATTCAAGAAGCGTGTAAGCGAGGAGACTGAAAACGAGGAGGACGATATCCGTTCTTTCAAGTTCCATACTCACCGTCTGGAAGACTTCGAGAAGAAGCGTGCTGAGTTCCACAAGGGCGGTCGTTCACGTATCGGTGGCGGTCGACGCAATAATGACGACGATGACAAGCGTGGCAGCCGCAGCTTCAAGGGCGACCGCAAGGGTGGCCGTGACTTCGGTGGCAAGCGCGACGGAAAGCGTTTCGAGAAAGGCGACAAGCGTGGTGGCTTCAAGGGCGACAAACGTGGTGGCCGTGATTTCGGAGGCAAGCGCGGAGGCAAGAAGAACTTCAGCGTTGACTTCGACGACGAGGATTAAAGAGAGATACTACCCATACGTCGTGTTTCACGACGCATGGGTGGTAAACCCGATAAAGTAAAATAAAGAATATAATGAATCTGAAGAATTCAATTTATAAATTATCTTTTGCTGCTATGATCATGATGGCTATGAATGCAACCGACTTACAGGCTCAGGGCGTGGTTCCTGCTCAGAAAGGCGAGAAAACCTTTACATTGGAAGACCTGAACTTCGGCGGCAACAACTATCGTAACATGGTGGCTAAGAACCGCTGGTGCACCTGGTGGGGCAATGAACTCGTTCGCCAGGATGTGGATGCCTGCTATCTCGTCAACAAGACGACAGGCAAGGAGACCAGACTCTTCGGCATCAATGACATCAACCAGTGGATTGCTCCTACCAAAGACATCAAGGTAAGAGCCCTCTACAATGCTCTCTTCCCTTTTGCAGGCAAGAGCATCGTGATGGTAAGCAATGGCAGCAAGACTTATACCGTAGACTTCAAGAAGCATAAGCTGCTGAGTGAGATGGATTTTGCTGACGGCGAGAACCTCCTGGAGGCTAACGCCCAGCAGAACGCCTTCGCCTATCTGAAGGGCAGCAACCTCTATGTGCGTACCTTCGATGTAACCAGCAACGCCCTGACAAAAGAAAAGAAATCTCACGATTTCCAGCTCTCAAAGGACGGAAGCCGCGAAATTGTTTATGGACAGAGTGTTCACCGCGATGAGTTCGGTATCAGCAAGGGAACCTTCTGGAGTCCGAACGGCGAACTGCTCGCCTTCTATCGCATGGACCAGAGTATGGTAACCGACTATCCGCAGGTCGACATCCCGGAAATTGGTTTCAATCATCCTGAAACACAGAGTTGCATTGCTACTCCTGCACCAGACAAGTATCCGATGACTGGCGAGACATCACACAAGGTAACCGTAGGCGTGTTCGACTGCATGACCGGCAAGACCATCTATCTGAAGGCTGGCGATCCAACCGACCGCTACTTCACCAACATCGCATGGAGTCCGGACAGCAAGACCATCTATATGTTCGAACTGAACCGCGACCAGAACGACTGCCGTCTGACTGCCTACAATGCAGAAACCGGCGAGAAGACAGGCGAACTCTATCGCGAGACCGATGAGAAATATGTAGAACCATGTCACCCAATCCAGTTCCTGCCTTGGGACAGCAACAGCTTTATCATGCAGAGCCGCAAGGATGGCTACAACCACCTCTATCTCTGTGAAGTGAAGAACGAAGAACGAAAAACGAAGAATTCAAATGCAAAATCTTCATCAGAAAAGCAAGAGAATTCTTCACTCTCCACTCTTCACTCTTCACTTACAATCCGGCAGTTGACTTCCGGCAAATGGGAAGTGATGGAAGTGCTCGGTTTCAACAGCAAGCGCAAGAGTATCATCATCGCATCCAACGAGAAATCGCCTATCCAGAGAAACATCTTTGCCGTAGATACAAAAACCGGCAAACGTACGCTGGTAGATGATTGCGGCAAGGGATGGCACAGCGCCACTTTGAGCGAGAACGGACAGTATGTCTTCGACAACTACTCTACTCCTACCGTTCCTCGCAAGATTGCCCTCGTAAACACCGAGAACGGCAAGCGCACCGCTTACTTCACAGCCGAGAACCCTTGGAAGGGCTACAACGTGCCGGAGTACAGCTGCGGTACCATCAAGGCTGCCGATGGCGAAACAGACCTCTACTGGAGAATGGTGAAGCCGGTAAACTTCGATCCAAACAAGAAGTATCCTACCATTATATATGTATATGGTGGTCCTCATGCCCACAACGTAGATGCCCGCTGGAACTACTCTAGCCGTGGTTGGGAAACCTACATGGCAGAAAAGGGCTATCTGCTCTTCATCCTCGACAACCGTGGAAGCGAGAACCGTGGCAAGGCTTTCGAGCAGGCTACCTTCCGCCAGCTCGGACAGATTGAGATGCAAGACCAGATGAAGGGTGTGGAATATCTGAAGACGCTTCCTTACGTAGATGCTGACAAGATTGGCGTTCACGGCTGGAGCTTCGGCGGATTCATGACCATCTCGCTGATGACCAACCACCCTGATGTGTTCAAGGTAGGCGTAGCAGGCGGTCCGGTAATCGACTGGCACTGGTACGAGGTGATGTATGGCGAGCGCTATATGGACACCCCGCAAACCAACCCAGAGGGTTACAGGAAGACCTCTCTGCTCTATCAGGCAAAGAACCTGAAGGGCAAGCTGCAGATTATCCAGGGCTTGAACGATGTGACTGTAGTGCCACAGCACTGCCTCACCTTCCTCAAGGCTTGCATCGCAGCAGGCACCCAGCCAGACTTCTTCGTCTATCCTGGCGAGCCTCACAACATGAGAGGTCATCAGAGCACTCATCTGCATGAGCGCATCAGCAATTATTTCTTCGATTATCTCAAGTAAATATCTAGGAGTAAACATCCCCCCCCGAAAAAAAAGGGGAGTTTACTTCTACATCAAATAACAAACAATAACTTACAGCAAATGAAAATTTTATTGTTAGGAGGCGGTGGCCGCGAGCACGCCTTAGCATGGAAAATCGCTCAGAGCGAAAAGTGTGAGAAACTCTTCATCGCTCCTGGTAATGCCGGTACACAGAATGTCGGCGAGAACGTAGATATCAAGGCAGACGACTTTGAGGCGCTCAAGAACTTCACAGTAGAGAATGGCGTTGATATGGTAGTAGTTGGTCCGGAAGACCCATTGGTAAAGGGTGTTTACGATGACTTCAAGAACGATCCTCGCACCCAGAACATCCCTGTCATCGGTCCATCAAAGGCTGGCGCCGTACTGGAAGGCAGCAAGGACTTCGCCAAGAAGTTCATGAAGCGCCACAACATCCCTACTGCCCAGTATGAGACTTTCGACGGCGAGCACGTAGAGGAAGGCTTGAAATTCCTGGAGACACTGAAGGCTCCTTATGTATTGAAGGCTGACGGTTTGTGCGCTGGCAAGGGCGTTCTCATCCTCCCTACCCTGGAAGAGGCTAAGAAAGAGTTCAAGGAGATGCTCGGCGGTATGTTCGGCAACGCTTCTGCACGCGTTGTCATCGAGGAATTCCTCAGCGGCATTGAGTGCTCTGTATTCGTATTGACCGACGGCAAGAACTACAAGATTCTGCCTGAGGCTAAGGATTACAAGCGCATCGGCGAGCACGATACCGGTCTGAACACCGGCGGTATGGGTAGCGTTACCCCTGTACCATTCGCTACCAAGGAGTGGATGCAGAAGGTTGACGAGCGCATCATCCGTCCTACTGTAGAAGGACTTGCTGAGGAGAACATCGACTATAAGGGATTCATCTTCTTCGGTCTGATTAATGTAGAAGGCGAGCCTATGGTAATCGAGTACAACTGCCGTATGGGTGATCCTGAGACAGAGAGCGTGATGCTCCGCCTGAAGAGCGACATCGTGGATCTCTTTGAGGGTGTAGCAGCAGGCGACTTGGACAAGCGCAGCATCGAGTTTGATGAGCGTGCAGCAGTCTGCGTGATGCTCGTAAGCGGCGGTTATCCTGAGGCTTACAAGAAGGGGTATCCTATCCAGGGCATCGACGATGTAGAAGGTTCGGTAGTATTCCACTCCGGTACAGCCATGAAGGATGGTCAGGTTGTAACCAACGGTGGTCGTGTCATCTGCGTAAGCAGCTACGGTAAGGACAAGGAAGAAGCCTTGAAGAAGAGCTTTGCCGAGGCACAGAAGATCCAGTTCACCGACAAGTACTTCCGTTCTGATATCGGACAGGACCTTTAAGATGAGTTAATAGTTAATAGTTTATAATTAATAGACATTCATGCATTCTTCGATTATTCATTGATTATTTTTAGGTATGCAAGTCCATTTTATAACGGCGCAAGCCTCTATAAACTATTAACTATAAACTATAAACTAAATATAGATGTTAAGAAAGAAAACTTTTCAAAATAAAGTAGCGGCTAGCCGCTACTCTTTACCAATTACTGCAACCCTTGCCACGCTGGTTTGGGTTGCAGTAGGTTTATTGGTATCCAATATCTGGGTAGAATTTGCTTTTACAGCCATGTCTACCCTGCTGATGGTGGAACTGAACAACCGTAATGCCCTGATGCGTACCTACAGCCGAATGGTATCCTGCAGTTTTCTGGCATTAATGACGATGGCAGGACTCCCCCACCTCTCTTTAAAAAGCAGTATTGTGACGATGTGTTTCATCGCCTTTTATCTCATTATCTGGAATTGCTATCAGGATAAACGCTCAACAGGCTGGACTTTCTACGCCTTTGCCTGCATCGGTCTGGCATCGATGATTTTCGTGCAGATAGGCTATTTCATGCCTATACTGTGGATTATGATGATGGTGTTTACCCTTTCGTTTAGCGTAAAGACATTCTTTGCAACACTGGTAGGTCTCATCGTGCCCTATTGGTTTGCAGCCGGTTATTTCTTCTATACCGACAACATACAGGGGTTGGCAGATCACTTCTGTGAATTCATCAACTACAGCGAACTATTTGATTATTCGCAGGTTACCGACCATCAGGTATTGAACCTGAGTTTCGTTACCCTGCTCACCATCATCGGTTCCATCCACTTCATACGCACCAGCTACGGCGATAAGATACGAACCCGCATGATCTACGAAACGTTTATCATGATATCGGTTGCCTGCATCATATTCATCGTCCTCCAGCCTCAACATATACAGGAACTGGGCGGCATCCTGATTGTGAATACAGCACCGCTTATCGCCCATTTCATCACATTCACCAGAGGTAAGTTTACCAACATCACCTTCATCCTGCTGCTCATCATGCTGGTACTTATCATGGCTTACAACATACTCGTACCAGAGAGCATATTACTATGAGTTGGATAATAGATTTCTTAATGAGCTGGGGCTACTGGGGCATGCTTGTATCAGCCTTCCTTGCCGGCAGTTTCTTTCCCTTCAGCAGCGAGGTGGTCATGTCGGGCTTACAGGCTGCCGGACTGGAACCTATCCAGCTCGTACTGTATGGAAGCATCGGCAATGTGCTCGGTTCTATGTTCAACTATGGCGTAGGACGGATGGGCAAGCTGGAATGGATAGAGAAATATCTGCATGTAAAGAAAGAGAGTCTCGACAAGGCTCAGAACTTCATGGCCGACAGAGGTGCCTGGATGGGATTCTTCGCCTTCCTGCCCCTGTTGGGAAGTGCCATCACCATCGTTTTGGGACTGACGAGAGCCAACATCGTGATTTCTGTCATCAGCATCACCATCGGAAAGGTGTTGAGATATGTACTGCTGGTTTACGGACTCAGTTTCATCTTTTAAACCAGCATCAGAAGAAAGAAAACAAAGAATTGATTCATATAGATTGACTGCTTATGAGAAAGTATTTATACCTTATTATATTATGCGTGGTTTTCGCAGGCTGTAAAGGCAGCCAGCAGAAAGGTAACACCTCAGAAAGTAACGGAAAGGAATCTGTCGCCAACAGCGATGGCAAACCTGCTGTTACCGTAACCATCCCTCCCTATAAGTTTTTCGTTGATAAGATTGCCGGAGATAAGGTGGATGTCAACGTGATGGTATCGAATGGTAACAATCCAGAGACTTACGAGCCATACGCCCAGCAGATGATGGAACTCTCCAGGAGTGCCCTCTATCTGAAAGTGGGCAGCATCGGTTTTGAGCAGACCTGGATGAAGAAGCTGCAGGACAACGCTCCGGATATGAAAGTGATAGATACCTCCACAGGCATCACGCCCGCCAAGACACCAGGCGGCAATACCGACCCGCATGTATGGATGAGTTGCAAAAACGCCCGCATCATCTCCAGCAACATCTTCAAGGCACTCTGCCAACTGGAACCGGAGAACAAGACTTTCTTCCAGAAAAACTATCAGCAGCTGCTCTGCAGCATCGACAGGCAGGACAGCCTCATCAGAAAGAGTTTCAAGGACAATCCGGAGATGGTTCGCAAGTTCGTCATCTATCACCCTATCCTCACCTACTTCGCCCGTGATTACCAGCTGGAGCAGCTTGCCATAGAGGAAGAAGGCAGGGAGCCTAGTGCCTCCCAGCTGAAGAGCCTCATAGAGAGAGCCAGAAAAGAAAAGATCAGATTCTGTCTCATACAGGCTGAATTTGCCAACCGCAACACCACGACATTCATCAAGGAAAGCCATACCAAGGCGATGGATATCAACCCATTGCAGGCAGATTGGGCCTATGCGATGAAAGAAGTATCTCTGGCGGTACAGGGCAAGAAAATTGTGGTAGGAAAATAAAGAACAACAACTAATCATAAAGTTCAATGTTCAAAGTTCAAAGTTCAAAGTTAATAGAGATAGAGCATCTTTCTGCTGGCTATGAAGGCAAGGAGGTGCTCCACGACATCAACCTCACCGTCTACAAAGACGATTATCTTGGCATCATCGGTCCCAATGGTGGTGGCAAGACGACCCTCATGCGCCTCATCCTGGGACAGATGAAACCCACAGACGGCAGCATCCGCTTTTATAAAGACGGGGAGGAAGTAAGGGAAATCAGCATGGGATATCTGCCCCAATACAATCATCTCGACAAACAGTTTCCTATCTCCGTTTATGAAGTGGTACTCTCAGGACTCAGCAAGACCAAAAGTCTCTTTTCGAGATACACCCAAGCTCAGCACCAGCAGGTACTCGACTGTCTGGAACAGATGCAGCTCACGGAGTTGAAAGACCGCCATATCGCAGCCTTGAGCGGCGGACAGCTGCAGCGAGTACTCCTCGCCCGCGCCATTGTTTCGAAACCCGATGTAGTGATACTGGATGAGCCCAACACCTACATCGACCGCCGTTTCCAGAAGCAGATGTACGAGATGCTGGAACAGATCAACCGGGAGTGCGCCATCATCATCGTAAGTCATGATGTAGCCGAAGTGCTCAATAACGTAAAGCACATCGCCTGCGTAAATCATCATCTCCACTACCACGATACGGCAGATATGCCGAGAGAGAAACTGGAAGAGCATTTCTTAAATGTATAGGCTTATTATATAATAATGCCTAAAAAACAGGTGCAAAAATCCATATTATCTCATCTTTTTATTATCTTTGCAACTGGAATGTGCCTTTATGAAAGGCACGGAGAAAGCATTCAGAAAGAAATATAATACATTAAAGTTTAAACAATAATGAAACAGTACAGATTAGTGGACAATATCTTCGGATGGGTCGCATTCATCATTGCGGCGTTCACTTATTGTTCCACAATTGAACCGACAGCCAGTTTCTGGGACTGTCCTGAGTTTATTACGACTGCTTACAAGCAGGAGATCGGTCACCCACCTGGGGCACCATTCTTCATGCTTTTAGGCAATTTCTTCACACATTTCGCCAGCGACACTACCCAGGTAGCCAAGATGGTAAATACGATGAGCGCCCTGCTGAGCGCCGTCTGTATCATGTTCCTCTTCTGGACCATCACCCACCTGGCTCGCCGACTCGTCATCAGCGACTGGAAAGAACTGACTACCAGCAAGCTGATTGCCATCGAGGCATCCGGTATGGTAGGCGCACTCATCTACACCTTCAGCGATACCTTCTGGTTCTCTGCTGTCGAGGGTGAGGTTTATGCGTTCTCTTCTGCCTTTACCGCTGTGGTATTCTGGCTCATTCTGAAGTGGGAAGACCATGCTGACGAGCCTCATAGCGACCGTTGGCTTGTGCTCATCGCCTATATGACCGGATTGAGTATCGGTGTCCACCTGCTCAACCTGCTCTGTATCCCAGCCATCGTATTGGTTTATTACTACAAGAAGGTGCCACATGCCAACCTCAAGGGTTCACTCCTGGCACTGTTCCTTTCATTCCTCGTAGTAGTAGCCGTACTGTATGGTGTGGTTCCAGGTATCATCACCGTAGGCGGCTGGTTCGAACTGTTCTTTGTCAACACTCTCGGCTGTCCGTTCAATACCGGTGAAATCGTATACATCATCTGTCTTGTAGCCTCAGTTATCTGGGGTATCTACGAAACCTGTAATGCATCAGAGAAGAACGAGAAGAAGCAGAATATCGCCTTCGTTCTCGGCTTCGGCATGCTCGGCATCCCATTCTACGGATATGGCTGGACTGCTGCCATTACCGGCATCATCGTGCTGGTTATCCTCTGGTTTGTACTCGGCTACAAGCGCAAGCAGGAAGTAGTAACAGGCGTTGACGAATCTACTGGCATCGCCAAAAAGAAGATGCAGCTCCTGCCGCTCATTTCAGCACGCGTCAAGAACACAGCCTTGCTCTGCATGCTGATGCTGATGATTGGTTATTCCAGCTATGCACTCATCGTGATCCGTTCTTCCGCCAACCCTCCTATGGACCAGAACTCTCCTGAGGACATCTTTACCCTGGGAAGTTATCTGAGCCGCGACCAGTATGGCGACCGCCCTCTGTTCTATGGCCAGGCTTATACATCACAGGTAGCCCTCGAAGTAGACGGCAACATGTGCAAGCCAGTCATGAAGGAAGGCGCACCGGTTTACCAGCGCAAGGAGAAGGCTTCGGCTGATGAGAAGGACTCTTACTTCGTAGTAAGTCACAAGAATAAGTATATCTATGCCCAGAACATGCTCTTCCCTCGTATGTACAGTTCGGCTCATGCCCAGGCATACGAAGACTGGATGGGCGGTGTAGAAGGCACAGAGATTCCTTACGACCGCTGCGGAGAGAGTATGATGGTGAAGATGCCGTCACAGTTTGACAACATCCGCTTCTTCCTCTCTTACCAGTGCAACTTCATGTACTGGCGCTACTTCATGTGGAACTTTGTCGGCCGTCAGAACGACATCCAGGGCAATGGTGAGCCAGAGCACGGAAACTGGATTACCGGTTTCTCATTCATTGATGATTCACTCTATGGCGACCAGAGCAAATTGCCAGACGACCTGAAGGAGAACAAGGGACACAATGTATTCTACTGCATGCCGCTGATTCTCGGTCTCATCGGACTTTTCTGGCAGGCTTGGTATACCCGTAAGAAGAAGGTAATGAAGAACGGCAAGGAAGAGGAAGTACTCCTCCCTATCGGAATCCAGCAGTTCTGGATTGTATTCTTCCTGTTCTTCATGACAGGTCTTGCCATCGTCATCTACCTGAATCAGACACCGATGCAGCCACGTGAGCGTGACTATGCTTATGCCGGCTCATTCTATGCATACGCTATCTGGTGCGGTCTCGGCGTACTCGCCATCATCGACATCCTGAAGCGCAAGATGAAGCTCAGCGGTACTGCCGTAACAGCTATCGTAGCAGTCATCACACTTCTCGTACCAATCCAGATGGCATCACAGACCTGGGATGATCACGACCGCTCAAACCGTTACACCTGCCGTGACTTCGGTCAGAACTACCTGATGTCACTCCAGGAGAAGGGCAACCCTATCATCTTTACCAATGGTGATAATGATACCTTCCCACTCTGGTACAACCAGGAGGTAGAAGGCGTTGGAACAGATGCCCGCGTATGTAACCTGAGCTACCTGCAGACCGACTGGTATATCGACCAGATGATGCGCCCTGCATACAACTCACCATCCGTGCCAATCACCTGGCCACGTCTCGACTTCTGTTCAGGTACCAACGAATATGTATCTGTTGAGCCTGAAGCAAAGAAGCAGATTCTCGACTTCTACAAGCAGGATCCAGAGAATGCCAAGAAGCAGTTTGGTGACGAACCGTTCGAACTCAAGAACATCCTGAAGAACTGGGTACGCAGCAAGAACCCTGACATGCACTTCATCCCTACAGATACCCTCTATGTCACCATCGACAAGGAGGCTGTAAAGAAGAGCGGCATGATGATGGCATCAGATTCTATTCCAGACAAGATGGTCATCTCTCTTGCCGGCAAGAGCGCACTCTACAAGGGCGACCTCATGATGCTCGAAATGCTGGCACAGTGCAACTGGACCCGTCCGCTCTACGTAGCACTCACCGTAGGCGAAGAGAACTATATGAACCTCGGCGACAACTTCGTACAGGAGGGACTTGTGAACCGTATCACTCCGTTCACCACCAACAAGCCAGGTGCCAAGAACTTCGATACAGAGAAGGCTTATCACAACATCATGACCCGATTCAAGTTCGGCAACCTGAAGCAGAAGGGACTCTACATCGACGAGACAACCATGCGTATGTGTTATACTCACCGTCGCCTGCTCGCCCAGACAGCCCTCCAGCTCATCGCCGAAGGCAAGAAACAGAAGGCTATCAACATCCTGAAGAAGGCTGATACCGAGATTCCTGCCTACAATGTTACGCTCGACTACATGAGCGGTGGCTTGGATATGGCTCGCGGCTGGCTGATGACCGGTCAGAAAGCCAAGGGTAAGGAATATATAGAAGCGGTATGGAAGAATGCTTCACAATACCTCAACTACTATCTCTCGCTGCCAAACGACCGTTTCCTCCAGGCAGAGCACGACTGCATCCGTCAGATCATGATTATGCAGAGCATCTGCGAGGCTGCCGGAATGGTTAGTCCACAGTTGGAGCAGAAGTATGAGAAGCAGCTCAACAACCTCTATCGTCTCTATCATGGCAGAGGTGGCAGAATGCCGGAAGGCAATCAGTAAAAAATAGAAAAAAGTTTGGTGTCGCGAAACACGACACCAAACTTTTCATTATTCATATAAACCTGTTTTATCCATGTTCATAGAGCAACCAGCCAAATGGCTCAGATGGTTATATCCAAAGGCCATCTGGAGAATGGACAAGAAAGACCATTCTGTCTATCTTACATTTGATGACGGTCCGATTCCAGAGTCAACTCCATTCATCTTAGAGACCCTGAGAAAGTACAATATCAAGGCTACTTTCTTTATGGTAGGAGAGAATGTATTGCGCCATCATGACCTCTACAACCAGATTGTGGCAGAGGGTCATCAGGTAGGCAACCATACATTCAATCATATCGGTGCCTTCAAGCACCGTGTCATCTCCTACGTTCTCAACACCAATAAGGCGAACGATATCATCCATGCCCATCTTTTCCGTCCACCTCACGGCTGGATGCGACCAAGTGAGTATTGGTGGCTGCACCGCACTTACAAGGTCATCATGTGGGATGTAGTGACGCGCGACTACTCCAAATGGATGACGGCAGAAGATGTGGTGAACAATGTGAAGCGGTATGCCCGCAATGGCAGCATCATCACCTTCCACGACTCGCTGAAGAGCATTGAAAAGCTGAAGACAGCGCTCCCTCAGGCCATAGAATGGCTCATGGAACAGGGGTATGAATTTAAGACTTTTGAATAAGAAGCTGTTATTCCCAAACAGGAACAGCCCAATAAACACAGACAAGAAATGAGCAAAAGAATCAACAGTTATCAGGCAGTAGCTGCATTTGTAAGAGGTTTCTTCGAAGCCTACGCACGTGGCATCATCGATGCAACCATCGAAGGCAATGACTTCAGCAAGAAGAACGACCCGAAACAGATCAAGCAGATGATGCTGGAGCACTATGGCGAGGTAAACCAATACTTCTTCGACATCATGTTCTCTACCCTCGTACGCCTCAACTACAAGACTGCCGAGGAAGCCAACGAACGCATGAAGAAGAATTTCGACAGCATGAAACAGGCTGACCCGACCTTTGAGCCAACCATGCTCGACTACCTGCGCATAGCCTGCAAATCGAACCAGCTTTACAAGGCGATGGAATCAGAATACAAGCGTAACTTCACCTGGCTTCTTCAAGGTAAGTTTACCACTCTTGAAGAGCATGTACGCGATTACACCCACGGCATTCTCATCAGTCTTGCTGACGAGCCGATGGCCATCCATCTCCTGGTCCGCATCATCGTAAAGGCATACGCCGCCGGACTGAAATGTGGCAGCAAGGAGGGCGAGCAGCACCAGCTCCACATGCCTACCCTTCACGGCATGTTGCTGAACAATGTCAACCTCCTGCTCAACGAGACTCCGCTCAAGAGCAGCACCGAAGATCCTGTTGCCCTCTTCAAGGAGGCATACAAGAATGAAGAAGAAAACATCAACGTTCTTTTCAACACATTAAACGATGCGATGAAAGAACTGGCAGAAGAATAAGAGAAAAGCATCATTGATGACGAGCACAGCACCAGATTCGAGAACCTTATCTATCGTGCCCTGTCAAGTGGCTTGATTACAGAATTCAGGGATGCCGTCTTACTCAACAAAACGACAGAGGAAGTATTACATAATTTCGTTCTTGCCTAATGGAAATAGTAATCAGTGATACCAATATATTCAGATAGTAAACTCATCAGAGGGTGTGTCATAAGTCTGGATAATAGTTGGTGTATAACAATTGACTACCGCATGCACAACAGGTGTTGTGCATGCGCATATCAGCTGTTATGCAAGCGCACAACAGCTGTTGTGCGACCGAAGATACTGACTGTCTCAACAACATATCCTATCTCTTCCAACAACTTATTCTGTCTCTTCCAACAACATATCCTATCTCTTCCAGCAACATAACCCATATTTACCAACGACAAGAAGAGGGTGAATCATAAACTTATGACACATCCTCCAATAAGTATATTTTAGTTCAGCCAATTCTTTGGATATAAGCAGACTTCACGTCTGCCCCATCTGTGTTAATCTGAGAGATCTGTGGGCCAGAAAAGAGTTAAGAAGAATCCTAAAGATTACCTCTTGTTTTTTATCTTATATAGCCCAACAAGTCAAGATACATCATCCTTGACTCTAAGTGTTCATCATCAGGAATATGATTTGCTTCTTTCTCTAATTCTTCTGTTGAGTACAAGAATTTGAAGCCATTCTTTCCATAAAAACGTAATACATTTTCCTTGTTATAGGCATCAACCACAATAAAACGGCAACCAGTTTTATTATCAGGTAACAAAAACCAAGATATGATATAGTCAATTGCTTGTGAGCCAATACCATCATTAGTACCTTGAAAATTCTTCGCAACTCCAAGTCTTCCTATCAATACTGCAGGATAACTTCTTGTTCTTTTGGAATTAGGAATTTTTCTCTGTATTTTGTTTCTTGAAGCATTCGGAATCAAAGCAGCCTTGATACTATCATTTGCCAACGTAAAGGCACAAACGATTTCATCCTTACCACTTCTTTCCGAGGCAAAGAAATATGTTTTTCCCAATAATTGCCCATCATAAAGACAAGCCTCCTGGTGAAAGAAATCATCAAGATCTTCATCACCACAGCTAAAAGAGTCAAGCTCTTCTTTTGTCGTAACCCGATAAAGAGAGCAATTACTTTGCAAAAGGACTTTTTCCTCCATGTGCTTTCAAATTAGCGGTTGAACGAACCAATATTTTCTCCACATCAGCAAATGACATTCGCAATGCCTTTCTTTGTGGATTGCGTTCATTCTCCTCTGCCTCACGAACAAATCGTTCAGCAGTCTCACCTGTCAAAACAGGAATACTTCTTATCTCTAAAGCCATAACCTTTCATTTTAAACGTTTAATAATGTCGCAAAATTACACATATTCTTCGAAACCACCAAGAAAATCAGAATAAATCTGCAACTTATCAGCCAATTACCCAAAAATCAACTATAAACTATTAACTAAATACTAACTTAAAATTTTGCTTTTGCTAAAATAGCCTTCATCTCAGCACGTTGCTTTGAGAAATCTATGCTACCACGCTTCTTCAATGTTTCTTCAGTTTTTCTCTGAAAGCTAAAGCCCCATCACCTGTCAGCATTGGGATACCACTAATTGCTAATGCCATAATCTTATCTCCTATTATTTAGTTTATATTTCTGCCGCAAGCAACAGATAATCAATAAGATTTGGGCACAGGCTGGCATGAAGGCGTTGGCAGAGATAGCAGATATCTATCCACGTATGACGAGCATTCACGACAGCTGTCTCTTTACCGATAGCTTTGCAATAGACTTCATTAATCATGGTGACAAAATTATCTATTGTGAAATGTACCTGTACATCGGCTACGTCAACGAGGCTACCAACTTCGCTGAAAGCCAAGGAGGTGGCGGTAGCGATACCAAGGATTGGGGACGTGAGAAGGATGAAGATGAGATAGAATGGATAAGACGGTGTTTGCGACAAGCAACTCGGATGGTAAAATCAAGAAAGGGCAAAGGGTTAGGTCGATAACGAGAACCAGCCATTCTCTCATATAATGAAGGAGAATGGCTGGAGCGGACACATCATGTGATATTAAGACTCCCCCTATGCCTAAACATAGGGGAGTCTTTGGGGCGCACACGGATCTCACGGATCCCACGGATCTTCTTCGTTGCAAGCAACGGTACTCTCACTAAGGCTCACAGCCAAAACTCCGAAGGAGAAAAATCCGTGAGATCCGTGAGATCCGTGTGCAAAACTAAACATTAACCCTTTAAAATCCATAGAATCCAATGAAGAATCAAAGAAAAATCGGCCCGCCACTCAGAAAATCAATCCTCGCTGAGGAGTTTCTTGATTTCCTCATCGGTCTTGGTGAGTTTGTCTTTACAGAGTTTCACCAAGGTTTTGGCACGTTTCAACTGCTCGGAGAGCTGATCAATATCGAGTTCATCATTCTCCATTCTTTCTACGATTTCTTCAAGCTCTCTTACGGCTTGTTCGTATTTTATTTCTTCTTTTTCCATAATCCTATTTTAGTTAAGAGTTAATAGTTTATAGCGGCTTCTCCGTTTAGCCAGATTGCTATAAACTATTAACTATAAATTATAAACTATTATTCAACTTTTGCCTTCACGCTGCCCTCGGCCAACCTCGTTTCGATGATGTCGCCAGACTTCAGTTCTGAGGCAGAACGGATGCTTTTGCCATCTTTCAGCGTAATGCTGTAGCCACGTTTCAGCAACAATTCGGGGTCTTGTGCCTGAATGCGCTGGGAAAGAAGTTGCAGACGATGACTCTCGTTGAGCATCTTCCTTTCCAATATCGGCTGAATATTCTGAGAAAGAATCTCGAAATGGCGTTGGGCTTCCGATAGTTTCGACTGTACATTTGTGCTTAAACGGCTCATCAGACGGTCGAGATAGGCTCCCTGCTTCGTCTTCACCAGCGAAAACTGGACAGGAATCGTGTTGCTCAATCTGTCGAGCCTCATCTTCTCCACCTGCAGACGGTGCTTCACATTCTGCACGATAGCCTCTTGCGCATTCATCACACGGGCATAAACCTCAGTAAGATGATTAACGAGGAAGGCGGCAGCGGCTGTCGGTGTCTTTACACGCTGGAAAGAAATCATATCCAGCACACTCTCGTCCCTTTCATGTCCTATTCCCGTGATGATAGGCAGCGGGAAGTTTGCCACATTCTCGGCAAGCGCCAGGGTATCGAAACCCGAGAGGTCGCTCGTAGCGCCACCGCCTCGGATGATGACTACGCAGTCAAACTGTTCCCATTCGGCATTGATACTGTCGAGGGCAGCTATCACACTCTGCTCTACCCCCTCGCCCTGCATCGTAGCCGGAAAGAGGCGGGTTTGAAACTGCAGACCATAATCGTTATCGGCAAGCTGGTTGCAGAAATCACCATAACCTGCTGCCGTAGCACTGGAAATGACGGCGATGCGCTGGCAGAACATCGGGAGTGCCAACTCCTTCTGCAGTTCGAATACGCCCTCTGCTTTCAGCGTATTGATGATTTCCTGCCGCTTGCGCACCATATCGCCCATCGTATAGTTAGGATCAATATCGTCTACTATCCAGGAGAAGCCATAGTTCTCATGAAACTGCGCGTGTACCTTGAGCAGCACTTTCATTCCGGCATGAATGCGCTGTCCGGTGATGCGCTCGAAATTCGGTTTGATGAACATCCATCGGTTTCGCCAGCAGGAGGCATGCGCCTTGGCAATGGGCGTATTAGACCGCTCATCCTTCTCGATAAGTTCCAGATAGCAGTGCCCGCCGTAGCCCTCGCGAGCCTCAGAGAGTTCCGCTTCCACCCAATAGCTGTCGGGCAAGGACATCGAAATGACGTCGCGGACTATGGAGTTTAATTCAAAAAGGGACAATCGAAGTCGTTCCATGCTGTTTACTGTTTAAAGTTTACAGTTTATAGTTGAAAGTTTATAGCTAGCAGAGCAAGTTTGCCCTATTAACTATAAACTATCAACTATTAACTACTTAATCGCTTTTCCCGTCTGATAAGCCTTCCAGAAATCGGGCACACCATATCCGAAAACATTATCGGGGTGTTGCTGATTATCGCCAGCCAATCTCACGAGTTTCATAATCTGCTTAGCCGTTTTCTGAGGCAAAGCCTGCCAGAGACACGCCACCATTCCGGCGATGAGCGGAGATGAGAAAGACGTTCCGTTATCATTGATGATATTTCCACGGCCCGTAATCACACAGGTAGGACTTCCGTAAGCCATCACATCAGGCTTGATTCTGCCGTCAGCAGTAGGTCCCACAGCACTGAAAGCCGCATTCTCGCCCATTTCGTTTACGCTGCCCACGGTAAGGATATTGCGTGCATCGGCAGGGAAATTGATTTTCTTCCAGCTTCCCATTCCGTCGTTTCCGGCAGAATTGACACATATGATTCCCTTGTCTGCACACATCGAAGCGGTGCGGGAGATGAGGGTAGAATTGCCGTCCTGTTCATAATAATGATGGTTGGTAGACGCATCATCGAAGCCATGATAGCCTAACGAAGAGTTGATGACATCCACGCCGCAACTGTCAGCATATTCAGCCGCAAAAGCCCAGTAATCCTCTTCTGCCAGACTCTCTGTGCGCTCATCTTCACAGCGCACCAGCAGATATTGAGCCTCAGGCGCCACTCCCACGAATCTTTCGGGTTCGTTGGCAGCCATCGTAGAAAGCACCATCGTTCCATGCTCCATCTCGGCGAAAATATTCTTGGATTGAGGAACCACAAAGTCCTTAATGCCCGCCAATCTGATATTATGCAGCGCCGGAATCTTATCCACATTCATGAATCCGCCGTCGAAGACAGCTATCATCATTCCTTTGCCCAAATGTCCGGTTCCATGCAGCCGCTTGCCGTTGAGCGACTGGATCTGCGCATCGGCAGCACCATATTCGCCTACTCCACCAGTCCAATCGTTCAATCCCCTGCGAACGCTACTTCTGACGCGCTGACTGACAGAATCGGGAGCAGAGAAGACCTTCATTTTCCGGGTGATGAAATCGAGCTCATCCAGTTTCCGTAGTTCCTTCTCCTTATGAATGCGAACCAGCAGGGTATTGTTCCACTTGCTCTTGCCCACAATCTCGATGCCAGCCTCGCTTACAGCCTGCTCATAAGCAGGAGCCACAGGCAAATCGGTAACATCGATGGGCAGATTCTGCCTCTTTCTGCGCTCTATGGAACGGGGAGAGAGAAAATCTGCAGGGCGACTTACCGAAAAGGGAGTGTGACTGAGGTCTTTGTCTCTGAGATAAAGACGATACATCATACACTTGCCTCCCGGATACGACACCATATCGGTTTCGGCGATGCGGGGCAACCGCATCAGTTGCTCAAAATTGCTAACCCTGTCTTCGCGAGCAAACAAAGAGAGAGCAGTCATTAAGAATGCATAAAGCATCAAAAATTTTTTCATCATTATATCGGTAGTCCGGTTTGTTATTGTTGTTGCTGCAATATTTTTGTATTGCATTTGTTAATGAGTTGAATTGTTTATTCTGAAGTGCAAAAGTACAGAAATTGTACGAAAACACCAAAGGAAAAGGGAAGTTTTTATCATGAAATGCAAGTTTTTCTCATATATATAATAAGGTATCAGATATTTTTTGTACTTTTGCAGACAAGTAGCCGCTGCAATTGCATTCTGAAAGAAGCTGGGCGAACGGCTATGAGGAAAAAACAGATATAAATGGAAAATAAACAAGCGACATTAGAATTAGGTACGAAGCCGGTGGGCAAGCTGCTCGTTCAGTATGCCTTGCCAGCGATGATTGCGATGACCGCCGCCTCACTCTACAACATCGTTGACCGAGTATTCATCGGTCAGGGTGTAGGAGCCATGGCCATCTCAGGTCTCGCCATCACCTTTCCCTTCATGAATCTCACCGCTGCCTTCGGAGCCGGTGTGGGCGTAGGAGCGTCTACTGCCATCAGCGTGAAGTTGGGACAAAAAGACTATGCCACAGCGCAAAACATTCTGGGTAACACGATTTCTCTGAATCTCATCATCGGTATCGGATTGAGCATCATCTGTCTGCTCTTCCTCGACCCTATCCTGAGATTCTTCGGAGCCAGCGACCAGACGCTCATCTATGCCCATGAGTATATGGTCATCATCCTGCTGGGCAATGTGGTAAGCCACATGTATTTCGGTATGAATGCCCTGCTCCGAGCCGCGAGCAAGCCCAAGCAGGCGATGTACGCCACCATCTTCACGGTGGTGATGAACGTGATACTCGATGCCCTCTTCATCCTCGTCTTCAAATGGGGAATACAGGGTGCCGCCATCGCCACCATCCTATCGCAGCTGATGGCGCTGATGTGGCAGTTCAAGCTCTTCAGCAACAAGAGCGAGCTGCTCCACTTCAAAAAAGGCATCTACAGACTGAAGAAGAAACTCGTAGATAATATCCTTGCCATCGGCATTTCGCCGTTCCTGATGAACGTGTGCGCCTGCATCATCGTCATCTTCATCAACAACCAGCTGGTACGGTTCGGAGGCGACCTCTCCGTGGGTGCCTACGGAATAGCCAATGGTATTGCGATGGTGTTCATCATGTTCGTATTAGGCATAAACCAGGGAATGCAGCCTATCGCCGGCTACAATTACGGAGCCCAGAAACTAGACCGACTGATGCGCGTATTGAACCTGAGCATCATTGCCGCCACCACCATCATGGTAACGGGCTGGCTGATAGCGATGTTCCTGCCTTACTACTGCGCGAGAATGTTTACTACCGATAAGCATCTGATAGACCTGGGCATCAAGGCTATCAGAGTGGTGATGTTCTGCTTCCCGATCATCGGGTTCCAGATGGTTATCACCAACTTCTTCCAGTGCATCGGAAAGGTGAAGATCAGTATCTTCCTCTCCTTGTCGAGACAGTTGCTCATCCTCCTGCCGCTCCTGGCTTTCCTGCCGATGATATGGGACATTGATGGAGTATGGTACAGTATGCCTATCTCCGACTTCTCAGCCGCAGTCATCGCTGCCATCGTAATGTCATGGTACATGAACAAGTTGAAAAGACAACACCAAGAACAGCTAAAAGTTAATAGTTAATAGCAGCTTCGCCGTTTAGCAAGATTGCCCTATAAACTATAAATTATAAACTATAAATTATGAATAAGATTATCATAAACGTAGGTCGCCAGATAGGTAGCGGCGGCCATATCATCGCCGAGAAGCTGGCGGAGGATTTCGGTTGCAAATGTTACGACCGTGAGCTGCTGAATCTTGCCGCTAAGGAGAGTGGATTCTCTGAGAAATTCTTCGAGCAGAACGATGAGCAGAAGGGATTCTTCAAGTCTCTCTTCCATACCCATCTGCCCTTCCTAAGCGATAACAATTTCTATCACAACGACTTCTCGCAGGAAGGTCTGTACAAGTTCCAGAGCGACGCCATCAGAAAGGCTGCCGATGAGGGCAACTGCGTGTTTGTGGGCAGAACAGCCGACTATGTGCTGCGTGATTACAAGAATGTGATCAACATCTTCATCACCGCCAACATCGACGACCGCATCAAGGCAGTGTGCAAGCGAAAGGACATCGACAGAGCCTCTGCCCGCAAGTTTATCGAAAGCCACGAGGAGCAGCGCGCCTCTTACTACGATTACTATACAGGCAAGAAGTGGGGCCACAGCGAGAGCTACGACCTCTGCATCAACAGCAGCCATCTGGGAATCGAAGAAACAGAGAAGTTTATCGCAGAATTTATCAGAAAGAAGTTCGGACTTAGTGATTAATTATTAGTGATTAATTTTAGGGACATAAAATATTAAACATCATATAAATGAAGAAGATTATGCTTTTGGGCTCAGGCGAACTGGGCAAAGAATTTACCATCGCCGCAAAGCGAGCAGGACAGTACGTCATCGCTTGCGACAAGTATGACAATGCACCAGCCATGCAGGTAGCCGACGAGCGAGAAGTGTTCTCGATGCTCGATGGCGACGCATTGACCGCAGTGGTAGAGAAACATCACCCAGACATCATCGTGCCTGAGATTGAAGCTATCCGCACCGAGCGTCTCTTCGACTTCGAGAAGGAGGGCATCCAGGTTGTGCCTTCTGCACGTGCCGTAAACTACACAATGAACCGCCGTGCCATCCGCGACCTTGCCGCCAAGGAACTGGGTCTGCGCACCGCCAAGTACTTCTATGCCAAGACCTTCGAGGAGTTTAAGAACGCTGCCGATGAAATCGGTTTCCCATGCGTAGTGAAACCTCTGATGAGTTCAAGCGGCCATGGTCAGAGCTATGTTCACAACGATGATGAACTGAAGGAGGCTTACAAGGAAGCAATGGAAGAAGGTCGTGGCGACGTGAAGGAAGTAATCATCGAGGAATTTATCGACTTCGATTCTGAGTTCACCCTGCTCACAGTCACCCAGAAAGACGGTCCTACCCTCTTCTGTCCACCTATCGGCCACGTACAGAAGGGCGGCGACTACCGCGAGAGCTGGCAGCCATTCCAGATTCCAGAGGAGGCTTTGAAGAAGGCTGAGCACATTGCCGGCGAAGTAACCAAGGCATTGACTGGTGCCGGTCTCTGGGGCGTAGAATTCTTCCTGAGCAAGCAGGGCGAGGTTATCTTCTCAGAGTTGAGTCCTCGTCCACACGATACAGGTATGGTAACCCTCGGTCACACCACCAACCTGAGCGAGTTTGAGCTCCATTTCCGTGCCGTAATGGGCTTGCCTATCGCCGGAATCCATCTGGAGCACATCGGCTGTTCTGCCGTCATCCTCTCGCCAGAGGAAAGCACCGAGCCATTAAACTACAATATGCTCGATGCCCTGAAGGAAGACCACACCCGCATCCGTATCTTCGGCAAGCCAGAGGCTCACGTAGGCCGTCGCATGGGCGTTGTTCTCTGCTACGGCGAGAAGGGCGATGACCTCAACCAGCTTCGCAACAAGGCAAAGCGCCTGGCAAAAACCGTATTGGGAACCGACCCATACATGAAGAAATAGACATGAAAGAATTAGGAAGAATTATCACATTACCCAAGATATTCGACCCAAGAGGCAACCTGACAGTGGCAGAGGGAGAGACGCATATTCCCTTTGCCATTGCCCGTACCTACTGGACCTATGATGTTCCGGGCGGTGAAAGTCGTGGGGGCCATGCTCACAAGGAATGCCAAGAATTCATCATAGCAGCCAGCGGTTCCTTTTCGGTAACACTGGATAATGGAGAACAGAAGAAGACCTATCATCTCAACCACCCTTGGGAGGGACTGTTCGTAGATGTCAATATCTGGCGAACACTGGATGATTTCTCTTCCGGCTCATTGTGTCTGGTTCTGGCTTCCCAAAAGTTTAAGGAAGAAGACTACATACGCGAATATGACGAATACCTCAGATATGCAAGACATCATGTTTGAAATCATCAAATACACCCCCGAATATCGCCAGCAATGGGATGAGTATGTGGCAAAAGCCCGAAACGCTACGTTTCTCTTTTACCGCAACTATATGGATTACCATTCCGATAGGTTCAAGGACTATTCTCTCCTATTCTTCAAGAAGGGAAAGCTTCATTCCATCCTGCCAGCCCATCAGGTAGGCAAGACCCTCTGCTCACATTTCGGACTCACCTATGGCGGACTGATCATGAACATCCACGTCACGATTTCAGATGTCTGCCAACTCTTTGAGGAACTGAATGTCTATCTGCGCCTTCAGGGTTTCGAGAAGGTACAGTATCGTCCTATTCCCTGGATCTATCATCTCCATCCTTCAGAAGAAGATCTCTATGCCATCTTCTGGAAATGCAAGGCTCATCTTTTGCTCCGCAATATCGGCACAACCATCTTCATGCAGCAGAAATTGCGCTGGCGGAAAGACCACCTGCGCCGCCTGAAGAAGGCTCATCAGAATGGAGTGACCGTAGTGAGAGATGCAAGCCTGTCGGAATTCTGGGAGGTATTGAATGAGAACCTGGAAAAGCGATTTGGTGCCAAACCGGTACACACGCTTCAGGAAATGGAACTTCTGAAAAGCCGGTTCCCCGAGAATATCATCCAATACAATGCTTATCGCAACGGGCACATTATAGGAGGCCTCACCTTTTATATTACCCAGCAAGTGGTACACGGACAATATAGTTCTACCAACGATGAGGGAAAGGAATTCGGAGCCATGGAGGCTATCTACGAACAGATTATGTATCATGATTACCCCGATTATCCCTATCTGGACTTCGGCAGTTCTACGGAACAGCAGGGAGCCTGGATCAACGAAGGCCTCATCGCCCACAAGGAAGGTTACGGAGGAAGAGGCGTGGTTTACGACACCTATGAATGGACAGTATAAAGAGAAATCCCGAAGTTCACACGATAGTGAGCTTCGGGATTTCTGCCTTTTACAAGAGTATAACTGTCACACCACGAGCAGCTTGCGCACCCATAACCAGAGCCTGCTCGATATCGGCAGTCTTGGAAGGACCACTGATGAAGGTACCGAAATTATACTTCGGATCCATCTCAATACGGGCATAAGCCTCGTGCATATTGTTAACTACCTTATCTTTCTGAAGGAAAATCACGAGATATTCGGAGATGAAAAGCACCGCTTTCTCCTTCATGGTCTGAGGAATCCAGACGCAGCCATTCTCGGCAACACCCACTTCACCACGAACAATACCCACATCAGTACCATTCAGATCATTAGCCTCAGCCACCGTATCAGGATTCTTCTGGGCAATCGTGATTTCTGGCAGATGAGAGGCAAAGACCTTGGCTTCCGGATAAGCCTTCTTCACCAGCTCATCCAGACTCTCACCCTCCTTCGCCTCTATCACGTGGCCACCTACCGATTCCGTCATCTCAATAAACTGTTTCAAGGTATCCTCATACTGGATACCCTTCACATCTACGGCAGGCATATCGAATTGAACGTGCGTATTCTTACGCAACTTGTTCAGGAAATCTTCTTTCTTCATTGAACTTTGAACTTTGAACTTTGAACTTTATGATTACCCACTACTTCACCTTTCCTTCTTTCCAAAGCTGATGAAAACTCTTCTTTGCAAACTCAGGCATGGCGTGACCGATGCCCCAGGCATTCCAATTGCTGAAGTGCGTACAGCATTCAGGAACCAGATTGACAAGCGGAGCAAACTTCAGGGCAGTGGTGTAGAGCGCAGGACGGTCGAAGAGATACTTCATACCATTCGATATCGCCTTCTTCACAGGATCAGCCTTGCCCAACTTCTCCAGACTCTGACGCCAGACATAAATCTGAGAACCCGGTCCTACCTTGGAAGGACAGACATTATCGCATGACAAGCACAAAGTACATGCCGAAACATTATCGCTGTACTTCTGCGGATTCTTCAGCATACCCAGGTTCACACCGATAGGACCCGGAATAAAATAGGTGTAGCTGTAACCACCCGAACGGCGATAAACCGGACAGGTATTCATGCAGGCACCGCAGCGCATACACTTCAACGTCTGCCAGTGGTCCTTATCAGCGAGAATGTCGCTTCTGCCGTTATCCACCAATACCACATGCATCTCAGCACCCGGACGAGCCTGGCGGAAATGAGAGGTAAAGGCGGTAGTAGGCTGACCAGTACCGCAGCGGCAAAGCAGGCGCTGGAATACAGCCAAAGACTTATAATCAGGAACCAGTTTCTCAATACCCATCGCTACGATATGGAGCTTAGGCATGGAAGTGGTCATATCCGCATTACCCTCGTTGGTGCAAACCACGCAATCGCCGGTAGCAGCCACACCGAAGTTACAGCCAGTCATACCTGCTCCGGCTTCCATAAACTGGTCGCGGAGATGATGACGGGCACAGCGGGTCAGATAAGTAGGATCATAGTTGCCGATTTCCTTGGAGATTCCCTTCTCCTCGAACATCTTTCCTACCTCCTCACGCTTCAGGTGGATGGCAGGCATCACGATATGGCTAGGCTTCTGATGCAAGAGCTGGATGATGCGCTCACCCAGGTCGGTCTCCACCACGTCGATGCCGTGCTGCTCCAGATAAGGATTCATCTCGCACTCCTCGGTGAGCATCGACTTCGACTTCACCATCTTCTTCACGTTATGGTCTTTCAGTATACCGAGCACAATCTCATTAAATTCCTGTGCATCCTTTGCCCAGTGTACCTTTACCCCGCGGCTCTCCAGATTCTTGGAAAACATATCGAGATAATCGGCGAGATGGGTAATCGTGTGCATCTTGATTTCAGACGCATGCTCGCGGAGGTCTTCCCACTCAGGAAGTTCCTGTGCCATCTTATCTCTCTTCTGACGAACAGACCAGAAGGTAGCGTCGTGCCAGGTGGTCTTCTCTACGTTCTGCGTAAACTTCGCAGCTCTCTTGGAATGTTCTGTACTCATAGTCCTGCAGCTAAAATTTGAACAACATGAATAAACTTGATTGGCATCTTCTCCTTCTTGGCAATTCCCGCCATGTGCATCAGACAGGAAGAATCCGGTCCGGTAACAAACTCAGCGCCTGTAGCCATGTGGCGCTTGATCTTCTCCTCGCCCATACGGGTAGAAACGGCAGGTTCCTCAATAGAGAACATACCGCCAAATCCGCAGCACTCATCCTTGCGCTCCGGTTCGTGGATGGTAATGCCTTCCACCATATTTAAAAGGTCGATAATCTTGTTGAACGGCTTGATGTGGCGTTCAGAAGGAGATGACAATCCCAGTTCGCGCACACCATGACAACTGTTGTGCACACTCACCACATGCGGGAACTTGCCCGGGACATGATCCACCTTCAGCACATCGTGAAGGAATTCCACGACATCCATAATCTTTTTAGAGGAAACACACTCGTGCTTACCCTCAAGGATTTTAGGATAATACACCTTTACGTAAGCAGCACATGAGGCAGAAGGAGCTACGATATAATCGTAATCCTTGAACAGCTCATCAAATGTCTCTATGACCTTCTCCGACTTGTCCTGAAAACCGGCATTAGCCATTGGCTGGCCGCAGCAAGTCTGTTTTTCGGGATAACCCACGTCTAGTCCGTAATGCTTAAGCAACTTGTATGTAGCCACACCCGCTTCAGGGTAAAGGGCATCCACATAACAAGGGACGAATAATCCGACTTTCATTGTTGTTATATTTATCTTGTTTGCTATTTTTATTCTTTTTCTACATGACTAAAAGCCGCTGCAAAAGTAACAAAATAATTGCAAAAATACGACATTCTAGAGAAGAAATAATAATAATTGATGTTATTTAACTGTAAAGATTTGCAGAAAATTTGGAATAATCAAATAAATAGCGTAACTTTGCATCCCGAAATAGTGTGTCTACCATTTGTGAACTAACGCAAATACAGTTTAGTTGCTAAAAACATAAATAATAAGACATATAAAGAACAAACTTATAGTTATATAAATAATGAAGAAACAGCTTAAGAAAGTCCTCGTTCTGGGTTCCGGTGCTTTGAAAATCGGCCAGGCAGGTGAGTTTGACTATTCCGGTTCGCAGGCTCTCAAGGCTTTGCGCGAGGAGGGTATTAGTTCCGTCCTCATTAATCCAAACGTTGCTACAATTCAGACAAGTGAAGGTATTGCTGACAAGGTTTATTTCTTGCCGGTGACACCTTTTTTTGTAACTGAAATTATCAAGAAGGAGCGCCCAGACGGCATCATGCTGGCTTGGGGTGGCCAGACGGGTTTGAACGTTGGTACAGAACTTTACCTCAACGGTGTGCTCAAGGAGTACGGTGTGGATGTGTTGGGTACTTCGGTAGAGGCTATCATGAATACGGAAGACCGCGACCTCTTCGTGAAGGAGCTCAACAAGGTTGACCTCAAGGTTCCTGTAAGCCACGCTTGCGAGAACATGGAGGAGGCTGTGGCTGCGGCACGCAACATCGGCTACCCTATCATGATCCGTTCTGCCTACGCGCTGGGTGGTCTCGGTTCTGGTGTCTGCAAGACCGAAGAGGAGTTTAAGGAGATTGCAGAATCTGCCTTCACTTTCGCACCTCAGGTGCTTGTTGAGGAGAGCCTGAAGGGATGGAAGGAGATTGAGTTCGAGTGCATCCGTGATGCGAACGACCGCTGCTTCACCGTTGCCTCTATGGAAAACTTCGACCCACTCGGAATCCATACAGGTGAGTCTATCGTGGTGGCCCCAACCTGTTCTCTTACCGACGAGCAGGTGAAGATGTTGCAGGACATCGCCGTGAAGTGCGTCCGTCACCTCAACATCGTGGGTGAGTGCAACATCCAGTATGCTTTCAACGCTGAGACCAACGACTACCGTATCATCGAGATCAATGCTCGCTTGAGCCGTTCTTCTGCCCTCGCTTCTAAGGCTACCGGTTATCCGCTCGCTTTCGTTGCAGCCAAGATTGCCCTCGGTTATACACTCGACCAGATTGGTGAGATGGATACTCCTAACTCAGCTTATGTGGCTCCATCACTCGACTATATGATCTGTAAGATTCCTCGTTGGGACCTTACCAAATTTGCCGGTGTAAGCCGCAAGATTGGTTCTTCCATGAAGTCTGTAGGTGAAATCATGTCTATCGGCCGTTCATTCGAGGAGATGCTCCAGAAGGGTCTCCGTATGATTGGTCAGGGAATGCACGGTTTCGTAGGCAACGACCACACCAAGTTTAATAACTTGGATGAGGAACTTTCTAACCCTACCGACCTCCGTATCTTCGCCATCGCCCAGGCTTTGGAGGAAGGTTACACCATCGAGCGCATCGAGGAGTTGACCAAGATTGATCCTTGGTTCATCGAGCGCATGAAGAATATCGTAGATTACAAGCACAAGCTTTCTGAATATAATACTCTGGAGGAGATTCCTGCCGAGGTATTGCGCGAGGCTAAGGTATTGGGCTTCTCTGACTTCCAGATTGGGCGCTTCGTATTGAAGACCAAAGATACCAACATGGAGAAGGAGGTGCTGGCTGTTCGTGCCCTGCGCAAGAAGCTGAACATTCTTCCTGCCGTAAAGCGCATCCCTACTGTGGCAAGCGAGCATCCTGACCTCACCAACTATCTCTACATGACATACGCTGTAGAGGGTTACGACATCAACTACTACAAGAACGAGAAGTCTGTCATCGTTCTCGGTTCGGGTGCTTACCGCATCGGTTCTTCCGTAGAGTTCGACTGGTGTTCAGTAAACGCCATCAATACAGCCCGCAAGTTGGGTTACAAGTCAATCATGATCAACTACAACCCGGAGACCGTATCTACCGACTACGATATGTGCGACCGTCTCTACTTCGATGAGCTTTCATTCGAGCGTGTACTCGATGTCATCGACCTGGAGTCACCACGTGGTGTGATTGTTTCTGTGGGTGGTCAGATTCCAAACAACCTGGCTATGAAGCTTCATCGCCAGTCTGTGCCAATTCTGGGTACCTCTCCTGTCAACATCGACCGTGCCGAGAACCGCGGTAAGTTCTCTGCCATGCTCGATAAGTTGGGTATCGACCAGCCTAAGTGGAGCGCCCTCACATCAATGGAGGATGTCCAGAAGTTCATCGACGAGGTAGGCTATCCTGTTCTCGTTCGTCCTTCCTACGTTCTTTCCGGTGCAGCCATGAACGTTTGCCACGATGATGATGAGTTGCGTCGCTTCCTGGAGGCAGCTTCTGAGGTTTCTAAGGAATACCCAGTAGTTATCTCTCAGTTTATGACAGAGACCAACGAGATTGAGTTCGATGGTGTTGCCCAGAACGGTGAGATTGTAGAGTATGGTATTTCAGAGCACGTAGAGTATGCAGGCGTTCACTCTGGTGATGCCACCATGACCTTCCCTGCCCAGCAGATTTCCTTCGCTACAGCCCGTCAGATCAAGAAGATTTCACGTGCCATCGCCAAGGAGCTCAACATCTCTGGTCCTTTCAATATCCAGTACCTGGCTAAGGGTCGTGATGTAAAGGTAATCGAGTGTAACCTCCGTGCATCCCGTTCGTTCCCATTCGTGAGCAAGGTATTGAAGCGCAACTTCATCGAAACGGCTACCCGCATCATGCTCGATGCTCCATATCAGAAACCGGATAAGTCTGCTTTCGATATCGACCGTATGGGTGTGAAGGCATCCCAGTTCTCATTCGCCCGCTTGCAGAACGCCGACCCTGTTTTGGGTGTGGACATGAGTTCTACCGGTGAGGTAGGCTGTATGGGTGATACTTTCGAGGAGGCATTGCTCAACTCATTGATTGCTACCGGCTACAAGATTCCTTCAAAGGATAAGGGCATCATGCTTTCAAGCGGTGGTGCCAAGGAGAAGGCTTCTCTGCTCGACGCTGCCCAGGCGCTGGTTAAGAATGGTTACACCATCTACGCTACAGCAGGTACAGCGAAGTTCCTCAACGAGAACAACGTGAAGGCTACAGCCGTAGGATGGCCTGATGAGGACCACAAGGATATTCCTAACGTGATGCAGATGATTGCCGACCACAAGTTCGACCTCATCGTCAATATCCCTAAGAATCACACCAAGCGTGAGCTGACCAACGGTTACAGAATCCGTCGTGGCGCCATCGACCACAACATTCCTCTGTTCACCAATGCCCGTCTGGCTTCAGCCTTCATCGAGGCATTCTGCACAATGAGCCAAGACCAGTTGCAGATTAAGAGCTGGCAGGAGTACGAGTAATCTCGTTGTTTTTTAGGCACGGATTACACGGATTACACGGATTTTTATGAGAGATGATTATCGCTTTTTTTATGAGAGATGATTATCGCTTTGCTTATATTAGCACCATAAATCCGTGTAATCCGCGTAATCCGTGCCTTTTTTATATCTAAAAAGCTTATGCCACACCCTCCAAGCCTTATAGGGCTTTTATTTTATTCCCCGCCATGAGAAAAAGAAGCTGAAATGATGGCTATCTCATTATTTTATTGTACCTTTGCAAACAGAAAATAAGAATAAAGAATGATAGTTTGTATAGCAGAGAAACCGAGTGTGGCTAAGGACATCGCCCGAATCATCGGAGCAACCACGGCACGCGACGGTTATATGGAAGGTAATGGTTACCAAGTAACATGGACCTTCGGCCACCTTTGTGAGTTGAAGGAACCGGATGATTATACTCCAATGTGGAAGCATTGGAGCCTTTCGGCATTGCCGATGATTCCACAGCGATTCGGCATCAAGCTCATCAACGATGAAGGCATCAAGAAGCAGTTTGCCACCATCGAGAAACTGATGCAGGCTGCCGACAGCATCATCAACTGCGGTGACGCCGGACAGGAAGGAGAACTCATCCAGAGATGGGTGATGCAGAAGGCGCAGGCAAAATGCCCCGTCAAGAGACTGTGGATTTCATCCATGACCGATGAAGCCATCAAGCAGGGATTCCAGGAACTGAAAGACCAGGGAGAATATCAGTCGCTCTATCTTGCCGGACTTTCCCGTGCCATCGGCGACTGGATTCTAGGTATGAACGCCACCCGACTTTATACATTGAAATACGGACAGAACCGACAGGTGCTCAGCATCGGCCGGGTGCAGACCCCTACCCTTGCCCTGATCGTAAACCGCCAGAAGGAAATCGACAACTTCGTTTCCGAACCTTACTGGGTACTCGCCACCATCTACCGCGACACCCAGTTTACCGCCACCAGCGGCAAGTTTACCAGCAAGGAAGAAGGCGAGAAAGCATTCAGTACCATCGCTGGCAAACCCTTCACGGTTACAGATGTAAGCAAGAAAAAGGGAAACGAGGCACCGCCTCATCTCTACGACCTCACCTCGCTGCAGGTAGATTGCAACAAGAAGTTTGCTTATTCTGCCGATATTACGCTGAAGCTCATCCAGAGTCTCTACGAGAAGAAGTACACCACTTATCCTCGTGTAGATACCCAGTTCCTGACCGACGATATCTATCCGAAATGTCCGCAGATTCTGAACGGAGTAAGTCAGGCAAAGATCATGAGTCAGCAGAAATACCTCCCGCTCATTCAGCAGCTCGCAACAATCAGCAAGAAATTGCCGAAGAGCAAGAAGGTTTTCGATAATAGCAAGGTAACCGACCACCACGCCATCATCCCAACCGGTGTTCCGCCAACCGGACTCACCGATATGGAGGCAAACGTGTATGATCTCATCGCCAAACGCTTTATCAGCGTGTTCTATCCGGACTGCAAATTCTCTACTACCACCGTATTGGGCGAAGTCATCAACGAAGATGGTCCAAAACCGGAAAAGATAGAGTTCAAGGTGAGCGGTAAGGAGATTCTCGAACCAGGCTGGCGAGTAGTCTATGCCAAGGATGTAAAGAATGCAGATGACGATGATGCTTCAGATAACACCAACGGAAATGCAGACTCAGGAAACGGCGCCAAGAAGGAAGTGGTAGAAGAAAGAACCCTCCCATCCTTCACAAAAGGCGAATCGGGAGAACATCAGCCTACCCTGACGGAGAAATGGACCACGCCACCTAAGTATTATACCGAGGCAACCCTGCTGCGTGCGATGGAGACAGCCGGTAAATTCGTAGAAGACGAAGAACTTCGTGCTGCATTGAAGGAGAACGGAATCGGCCGACCTTCCTCCCGTGCCGGCATCATCGAGACCCTCTTCAAGCGCCACTACATCCGTCGCCAGCGCAAGAATCTGATGGCAACCCCGACAGGCATCGAACTCATCGACACCATCCATGAGGAACTGCTGAAGAGTTGCGAGCTGACCGGTATCTGGGAGAAGAAGCTCCGCGACATCGAGCACAAGACCTACGATCCTGCCGACTTCATCAACGGACTGAAAGAACAGATCAACAAGATAGTCATCGATGTGTTGTCAGACAACAGCAACCGGAGAGTAACCATCATGACAGAGGAAGACCTCAAGAAGAAACCGGCTGCCAAGAAACCGGCTGCCCGAAAGGCTCCTACCAAGAAAGCCGATAAGGCAGCAGCACAGAATACAGATTCTCAGAATGCCCCTGCTCAGCCGGCTCCTGCATCCGACCCAATGGTTGGCAAACCATGTCCGCTCTGCGGCAAGGGCGTCATCATCAAGGGCAAGACCGCCTATGGCTGCAGCAACTGGAAGGCAGGCTGCCAATATCGTCAGCCATTCTCGCAGATGTAAATCAATATGAAACAAATAAGACTTTATCAAATCATAACAGCACTTTGCTGCCTCTTTCTGATAAGTTGCGGCATTGACCAGAACCTGAAGAAAGCAGACAAGCATCTTTCTTTAGGCGAATACTACGATGCGGCAACCCAATATAAAAAGGTGTACACCAAGACACCTACCAAAGAGCGGGCTGCCCGGGGCAAGGTGGCTCTGAAGATGGCACGCTGCTATGATAAAATCAACAGTACGCCGAAGGCACTGGCAGCCTACAGCAATGCCATCCGATACAAGCAGGCAGACCTCTACGACCGCCTGGCTTACGCCCGGCTTCTCCTGAAGAACGGAAGTTACAGACAGGCTGCCAAAGAATTCGAATTCCTGCTCGATTCCATGCCCGACAACGTGCTGGTAAAGAACGGACTCGAATCGGCACGAAAAGCCCCAGTCTGGAAGAAGGAAGGAAGCCGGTACAAGGTAAAGCGGATGGATGTTTTCAACTCCCGAAGAGACGACTATTCGCCGATGTTCCTCAGCGATGACTACAGCCAGCTCTATTTTACCTCAACCCGCAACGAAGCCCAGGGCAGCGACCTGAACGGAGTGACGGGAACGAAATCTGCCGACATCTTCTTCTCTGAAAAGAACGACAAAGGCAAATGGAGCAAGCCGGAAGCCATCGGAACCGGTCTCAACACCGACTACGAAGAGGGCGCATGCTGCTTTACCCCAGACGGCAAGCAGATGTACCTCACCCAGTGTGCCACCGATCCCACTTCGCCCCGCTTAGCCCAGATAGTAACCTCCAACCGCTCAGATGCAGCCTGGAGCAAGCCTACGAATCTGGAAATCAGCAAAGATACACTCAGCTGTTTTGCCCATCCAGCCATCTCCCCTGATGGCGAATGGCTCTATTTCGTATCAGACATGCCGGGCGGAAAAGGCGGACTCGACATCTGGCGAGTGCGCATCACTCCTGCCGGACTGGGCGGCGTAGAGAACCTGGGCGAACCTATCAACACACCAGGCGATGAGATGTTCCCTACCTTCCGTCCTAACGGCGACTTCTACTTCAGCAGCAACGGTCATGTGGGAATGGGTGGACTCGACATCTATATCGCCAAAGTAAATTCCATCACCCGGAAATATGAACTCACCCACCCCGGCTATCCGCTGAATACAGAAGCCGATGACTTCGGAATGACTTTCGAGGGGCTCCACAACCAGGGCTTCTTCTGCTCCAACAGAAAAGACGGAAGAGGCTACGATCATATCTACTCCTTCGAGAATCCAGAGATTGTCACCACAATGAAGGGATGGGTTTACGAGAAAGACGGTTATGAACTGCCTGCCGCAGAGGTGAGAATCGTAGGCAACGACGGAACGAACAGGAAACTATCCGTCAAGGGCGACGGTTCGTTTGTCCTCCCTATCAATCCACAGGTCGACTACCTGGTGATGGCATCCTGCAAAGGCTACCTCAACCACAAGGAAGAACTTCGGGTTGATTCGGCTAAAGAGAGTAAGGAATACGTGCTCCAGTTCCCGCTGGCTTCCATCACAGCCCCTGTACTCATCGACAACATCTTCTACGATTTCGACAAGGCAACCCTTACCGAAGCCAGTACAACAGCCCTCGACCAGCTGGTAACGCTGCTGAAAGAGAACCCGCACGTTACCATTGAACTCAGCGCCCATTGCGACTACAAGGGAAACAGCGAATATAACAAGCATCTGTCTCAGCGCCGCGCCCAATCGGTAGTAGACTACCTGATAAAACACGGCATAGAGAAAGAGCGCCTCACCCCTGTGGGCTATGGTAAGGAGAAGCCGAAGAATGTGCGCAAGAAACTCACCGAGAAGTATCCTTGGCTCAAGGAAGGCGACGTGCTCAACGAAGAATTTATCCTGAAGCAGAGCAAGGAGCATCAGGAAATCTGCAACCAGCTGAACCGCCGAACCGAGTTCAAAGTGCTACGCACTACCTATAAATTGTTTTAGAAACCGATATCATAAGCATAGGTGCTCTACTGAAAAAGTAGCAGCACCTATTTGTTTTTCTATATTCAGCAATATTAAATCTTCGTTCATCGACGCTGAATGTCCGTTCAGCGACGTTGAATGTACGTTCAGCGACGTTGAATGTACGTTCAGCGTCGATGAACGGAGATTTCAAGAGCATAAAGATGATATTTATAGTAATAAAAAACTCTTTCTATTAGCACTAAAAACTATTCTGCTAATAGAAAGAGTTGATCATTCATACAATTGATATCAGGGAAGAACCCTACTGGCGCGCATCAGCCAGTTCATTATATCCCCAAACCATGATGAGGACAGCGATGCCAGCCAGCACCATCAGGAGATTCTGAGAGTGGGCGATGGAATCTGCCACATGCGTAAGGGCACGCGAACCAGAGAGGAGGAAATCTATCTTCATAGAGAAAAGCCATCCCTGAATCTGCTCCCATCCCTGACAGACCACCGCTATGATGATGCCTGCTGCCACACAGGCTGCCGTCCATAAATGTTCCAGGCGCTGGCGCTTAACCAGCGACATCGCAGTATCAGTATCGGGTAAAGCCGGCAATGCCTGCATCACCCTGTCGGAGAATCCATCATCAGGAATTTCTGACATCTGGCAATCGGAAAAGAACATCTGCAAGAGTTCTTCATCCTGAGGGTTCAACGGTTCCCCTTTCATGCTCTCCAACTTCTTATCATTTATCTTATCGGTCATAACCATTCTGTTTTAAGTAACTTGCAAGTTTCTGTTTTCCTCGAGAGAGATGCGACTTGATGGTGCCTTGCGCCATTCCCGTCACCTCAGCAATCTTTTCTATAGAGAGTCCATCCATCAGCTGCAGCGTGATGCATGTACGTTCATTTTCACTCAATATCTGTAATGCCTTGAGCAAATCCATCTTCAATCCGGCATTGGCGCCCTGTGCATTCTTACCGGAAACGGCAGGCGTATCGATGTCCTGCGTCTCCTTATGACTGCGGGTATAATCATACCATACATTATAGGCGATGCGGTAGAGCCAGGTGGAGAAAGAGGCTGTACCCCTGAAACCGGACAGATGGGTATATGCCTTGACAAAGGTATCCTGAGCCAAGTCGTCACTCAGCTGCGCATCCCCCAGCGTCTGCCGCAGAAAGAACCCACGAATGGGTGACTGATACTTCCTGACCAGCAGGTCGAACGACTTGCGGTCATGAAGCATCACCACCTTCGTGACGAGAGAGATATCGGATAACTTTTCCACCTTATATATATTAACTAATAATTGTTGTTCTTTTCCTTGTGACTTCCCCTCCTATTGAGAAGCCATGATATATTGAATGTCGGCTGCTAGACCGGAGTACCATTATATCCCGTGCCCTGGTCGCCGTGACGGTTCTTCCACCAGTCCTTGATGGCAGGAAGCGAGCCGATAACGGTCTGACCGATGCCATAGATGAAGACCAGGGCTCCGATGCCAGCCAGGAAATCAGCATCCCACCAGGCAAACATGGCGCATAAGCCGGCTCCCAGGAAGGCATTTCTCAATCCACGCTTTACTAGATACTCATCGCTCTGCTTGTCTATCGGCCGGTCGCTTTCCGGAACATTGATGCCCTTCTCCATCGCCATCTCTGCCAGTTTCATCCGGTCGTTGTGTCTACGCATGAGATAACGGACGATGAGAAAGACGATAATCAAAGGGGCAAAGACGAACAACAAGCCGAAAATGATGCAGAAGACGATGATTAAAGCCAGCGCTCCGCCACCAAATACCGAACCGATGAAATCGAAAGGATCATCATAGTTGTCTAAACTGTATTTAGAATGAACAGATCTATTATCATTCTCATCATAATCATCATAGGTAGCCGAATCAGTACTGGTTGTATCAGAATAAGCCTCCAACGCCTCGTCGTCTTTATCCTTCGAAGCAGATGGCTGTGCGGCAGATGCAGGAGCAGCCTTTGAATCTACCTGTTGGGTAGTTGGATGATAACGATGTTTTGGAGCAGAAGACGCCAAAGACACTTGGGTGGCTCCGATGCTCATAACGAGCGCTAATGCCAATATTGCTTTCTTCATATCATTATTTTTTATTGTTTTACCTTGTTATTTTAAAAATTTCTGCTTCTTAGACGCATCTCTTCGCAATTTAGTTGCAAAGAAACGAAATTTTTCTTATTTTTGCAAATAAATTAAAGAAAAAGAGACAGAATGAAGACATTACCTGAAGATTTCAGAACATATACGCAGGCACTGATGGGCGAAAAGCTGTATCAGCGTCTGGAGCATGCTATCCTTGAAGAGGAGGCACCAACCAGTATCCGCATCAATCCTTTTAAATGCAAGGATGCTGATGGCGAACCGGTTCCCTGGTGTCCGGAAACCGGACGTTATCTCTCTACGCGTCCCGGATTCACCTTCGATCCGCTGCTGCATGCCGGCTTATATTATGTACAGGAAGCCTCATCCATGTTTGTAGATATGGCTATCCGACAGTACGTAAAAGAACCGGTGATGATGCTGGATCTCTGTGCTGCCCCTGGCGGAAAGTCGACTGCCGTAAGAGCTGCCTTGCCGGAAGGAAGTCTGCTCTTCAGCAACGAACCGATGCGCACCCGCTCGCAGATTCTAGCCGAAAACGTACAGAAGTTCGGCCATCCGGATATGATTGTAACCAACAACTATCCCCGCGATTACAAGAAATCGAAATTGCAGTTTGATGTGATTCTTACCGATGTTCCCTGCTCCGGCGAAGGAATGTTCCGCAAAGATGAAGGGGCTATCGGCGAATGGAGTACCCAGAATGTGAACAACTGCTGGCAGCTGCAGCGCGAAATCGTATCGGATATCTGGAACTGTCTGAAGCCAGGCGGTATCCTGATTTACTCTACCTGCACCTTCAATGCGCACGAAGATGAGGAGAATGTGGACTGGATATGCGAAGAACTTGGCGCAGAAGTGATGGCACTGGAGGGTGTAGAAGATGCATGGAACATCACCCGCAACCTCACGGGCACCGACTTCCCTGTTTACCGGTTCATTCCTGGCGTTTCGCGAGGCGAAGGTCTGTTTATGGCGATTCTGAAGAAAGAGGGCGAATGGGAAGCAGGTTCTTCAGCCAAGGAGAACAGGAAGGATAAGAAGAAGAAAGACAAGAAGGTGGCGAAAGGAAAGGGACCGGAGATTCCGGACGGCTGGCTGAAGGCTGATACGGAATGGATGCCTGCAGAAAGCAACGAGACGGTTTACGCCATTCCGGGCAGATGGAAAGACATCTACGACCAGGCAGAAAAGAACCTGAAGGTGCTGCATGCAGGTGTGAAACTGGGAACAGACAAGGGAAAGGGTCTCATTCCCGACCAGGCTCTCGCTCTCTCTACGATGCTCAACAAAGAACACTTCCCTCAGGTGGAGTTATCCTACGAAGATGCCATCCGCTACCTTCGCAAGGAGGCTGTTAATCTACCCGCCGATACGCCTAAGGGTTATGTACTGGTAACCTATAGGCAGGTTCCGATAGGATGGGAAAAGAACATTGGCAACCGTGCCAACAACCTCTATCCGCAGGAGTGGAAAATCAAGAGTAGCCATGGGACGGGAGAGCTGTTTATAGTTAATAGTTTATAGTTAATAGTTTACAGCAAGAATGAATAATTCAACATTTAACACTTAACATTCTAAATAAAAAATGTTCAGCATCATCGCCTGTATATCAAAAGTGCATAGAGCTATCGGGTACAAGAACCGGTTGCTCTACGCCATCCCATCAGACATGACCCGCTTTCGTATGCTCACTACTGGACATACGATCATCATGGGCAGGAAGACATTTGAGTCGCTGCCGAACGGAGCCTTGCCCAACCGCCGTAATATTGTTATCTCGAAGACAAAAGAGCAGATAACAGGGTGCGAAGTATACACCTCTCTGGAAGAAGCGCTGGCAGCGAGGAAAGAAGAGGTTGGAAACAAAGAAGAGGTTGGAAACAAAGAAGAGGTTGGAAACAAAAAAACGGTTGGAAGCAAAGAAGCTTCAGATGAATGTTTCATCATAGGAGGAGCCAGCATATATGAACAGGCTTTGCCTTTTGCAGACAAGCTTTATCTCACAATCGTTGAAAAGGAACCAGAACATGCCGATACCTTCTTTCCGGAAATCAATCCGGCAGAATGGGAAGTGACAGAAAAAGAAATGAGGAATGAAAACGGCTTACCGTTCACATTCCTCACCCTTTATAGAAAGCAGTAATCCCGCAGGGAGCTACTGCTTTTTTTTCTTTTTATATCTTATTTCTCTGCTGCAGCCTCCTCATCAGTTTCCTCTTCATCATCGTTGAAACTCTTGAGATCCTGCATAGAAAGCTGACGGTTGATAGATGCATTGAAAGAGATGATGGTCTCGCTGCGAGACAATCCCAGTGGCTGCAACTTATCATGGATGATTTCCAGGAGATGGTGGTTGTTCAGCGCATAAATCTTGATAAACATATCAAAACCACCTGTAGTATAGTGACACTCCACAACCTCAGGAATCTTCTTCAACTCCTCTACAACCTGGTCAAACTTCTCAGGCTCCTTCAGATAGAGTCCCATATAAGCACAAGTTTCGTAACCTATCTTTTCTGGGTCAATGATGAATTGTGAACCCTTGATGATACCAAGATTTGTAAGTTTAGCAACACGCTGATGAATGGCAGCACCGCTCACATTGCAAGCGCGTGCCACTTCCAAAAATGGAATACGGGCATCCTGAGAAATCAGCTTCAGAATCTGCCTATCTAATGAATCTAAAATTTGTTTTGACATAATACTAATAATTTGCTTGCAAAGATAATACAAAAAATTAATAAAAGCAATTTTTTAAGAGAAAAACATGATAAATTAATATTATTTTCCTTTTTCTGTGGCAGAATAACTGATTTTTAGTGCTTTTGCCTGGCGCAAAGCCTGCTTTACGTCGGTTATCACACCCATCTTTGTCTCTTGGTCTGCTTTGATTGATACGGTCATCAGCTTCTGGTCTTCCGGCGACATACGCTTCTTTTCTGCCGAAATGTAATCCATCACTTCGGGAGCCGAAGCAAACTTGTCATTCAACTGAATCTGGGTACCGGTACCATACTTTGCCTGCATCTCTTTGGTTGGCTTACCTATATAAATATGGCTCACCGCCGATTTCTTGGTCAGGCGGGTGAGTTCCTTGCCTTGTGGCAAACGGCAGTCTACCTTCAAGGTAACCTGGCGCATGTGGGTAACAATCATAAAGAAGAACAGTACGGAGAAAATCAGGTCTGGCAGAGAAGATGTATTCAACCCTGGCACTTCATGCGATTTCTTATGAAAATTCATCATTGTTTACCTCCTTTCTGCTGTTCTGTAGCTGTTTCTGCCGATTTTTCTTCCCCTTGCTTTTCTTCAGCATTGGCATCAACACGCTGGTCGGTTTGAGTCATTGCGTTGGCATACGACTCTGTGATGCGCTGCGGACAGATGTTGCGCACCTGTTCTTTCTGGTCATTGTTCAAGAGGGCATAATCCCTGTGATATTTCTTCTGGGCTGTTTCGTTGCGTAGCTGGCTATATGCTTCCATCAGCTGATTCTGCATCTGGAAATAGAGATTATAGTCGGCATCGCGCTCACTCTCAATAGAGATGAGATGTTTCTTGCCCAGGCGGTGTACAAAGCGGATGGTTTCTTCCTTGAGCTGGCTCACCTTCATCGGCTTACCGTTGACCAAAAGCGTATCGCCAGCCGTCAGGCGCAGCTCCATGAGGTTAGCCTTGTCTACCACCGTCTGCTGCTCCTTCTTCTGCGGTTCAGGTGAAGGGAGTTGGCGCAACAGTCCCTTATCCACATCCATTGATGTGGTGACAAGGAAGAATATCAACAGCATGAACGAGATGTCGGCTGTAGATGTGGTATTCAGTCCCGGGGTTTCGCGTTGCTTCCTTCTAATCAGCATATTTAATCCTTATTTATAGAATAGAGAGCCCAAAGCACTCTCTTTAGTTTTTCTTCCGAATATAACGTGTGGCACCGAAACAGACGGCACCGATTCCTGCCACCAGCATCAGGAGCGATGTGATGACAAACATATCTGAAAGCTTGAGCCAGAGCCAGTCGGCATAATTCTCGCCATTGATGAGCATCGGAGCAGAACCGCCCAAAAGGAAGGTAAGCAGCAAAACTGCCAAAGTTCCGATCCATGTGATACGGAAGATGCGGCGCACGGGAATGCCATTCACTACAGCCTCCGACTTGCTGCTGCGATAATCTCTGATCATCGAAAAGACTGCCAGACCTGTACCTCCTATCAGGAAGAGCCACATCAGCAGGATGAGCACATCGGTAAAGAGAGGCGCATTAAAGTCGGGGTTCTCTTCGAAAGGCAAATCGTAGCCTACCAAAAAGAACAGACCGAAAACCAGCACCGCCAATCCTATCATGATATAGAACACCTGCTGCGATATCTTTTCGGCCGACTTGTTATTTTGAACTTTGAACTTTGAACTTTGAACTTTAAACATGGAACTTTCAACTTTGAACTTTATGATTAGTAAAGCCAATGAATTTTTCACTCTTCGTTCTTCACTCTTCACTTATTCTTGGCAATAATATCCATTAAAGTAACCGCCGACTCCTCCATCTGACTTGTCAGGTGCTCCACCTTAGAAAGGATGTAGTTATAGAAAACCTGAAGGATGAGGGCTACGATGATACCGAAGATAGTAGTGATGAGCGCCACTTTCATACCCGAAGCAACGATAGTAGGACTGATATCGCCCGCCTGCTGAATCTGGTCGAACGACATGACCATACCGATCACGGTTCCGAGGAATCCGAGCGATGGCGCCATAGCGATAAAGAGTTTGATCCAGGAGCATCCCTTCTCCAGATTAGCCGCCTGAACGGTACCATATCCGCTTACCGAGCGCTCGATGTCATCAAGACTCTCGCTGATATGCATCAAACCCTGGTAGCAGATAGAAGCCACCGGTCCGCGGGTATTCCGGCAGAGCGTCTTAGCCCCTTCCACATCTCCCGCCGCCACCTTCTGGTCGATATCCTGCATCAACTTCTTGGCGTTGATTTCAGAGAGACTCAGATAGATGATGCGCTCGATACAGAAAGCCATACCCACGATGAGGGCGATGGCAACGAGAGACATAAATCCCGCATTACCCTCTATAAACTTTGTCTTAAGAGCTTGATGAAATCCCATGTTCTCTTCTTGAGCCATCATAGGCAGAGAACACATCCATGTGAAAACCAATATTGCAAAACGTGCAATAGCTGTATTTTTCTTCATATACCTTATTATATATATAAAAGCGGAAAGAGGGGGATTCGAACCCCCGAACCGGTTTTGCCGGTTACACGCTTTCCAGGCGTGCCTCTTCAGCCACTCGAGCACCTTTCCATATTCCGAAGAACTCTTCTTAATCGCCGCAACATGCTGCTGCAACAATTTCGAAGTGCAAAATTATTGCTTTTCCTCCGAAATACCATAACTTTCATTGTTTTTTTATGTTTATTTAAGGAGTTTTGAACGCTTACTGCCTATACTAGGGATACGGATAGCGGAAAAATACGCTCTGCATTGATATTGGTCTGCCGGGCAAACTCCTCTTCGCTTACGCCATAAGCCTTGGCGAGCGTCTTCATCACTTCTACCACGAAGGCGCTTTCGTTGCGTTTTCCTCGGTATGGAACGGGAGCCATGTAAGGAGAATCGGTCTCCAGCACGATGCGGTTCATAGGAACCACGGCAGGAAGGTCTTCACGCAGATGGCTGCTCTTGAAAGTAGATACGCCACCGACGCCCAATACAAACTTATCGAAGGAGAGCAGTTCTTCTGCTTCCTTCTGATTGCCCGTAAAGCAATGGAAGACGCCACCCGGCAGTTCTTTCTCATACTTTCTGAGCAGATGCACCATCTCGTTCTGCGCCTTGCGGCAATGAATCATCAGCGGGAGCTGGGTTTCTACCGACCATTTTACCTGTTCCTCGAAAGCCTCCAACTGCTCATGCTCGAACTCACGGCTCCAGTAATAATCAAGTCCTACCTCTCCGATAGCAATCAAGTCTGAAAACTGAGGAGAACCCGCCTGACTGGCATTACCGGTCATGCGATGCTCCTCCAGTATCTTCCGGAGTTCAGCCAGCTGTTCCTTCCAGTCAGCCTTCACCTCTTCAGGATGCAGACCAATCATCGGATAAGCATAGCCTGGATATTCCTTAGCCAATGCCAGGACCGCGTGTGTGGTCTTCACATCGATGGCAGGCAAGAACACCTTACCTACCCCCGCTTCCTTGGCACGGGCGAAAGCCTCCGCCCTATCCTCATCAAATTCTTCCGCATCGAAATGCGTATGTGTATCTATTACTTTGAACATTGAACTGTCAACTTTGAACTTTATGATTAGTAAAGCCGATGAATTTTTCACTCTTCGTTCTTCACTCTTCACTTCAATTAGTACTGTCGCTTCATCATTTTCTGAGCATACTTTGCCAATTCCTCCTTACGCTCAGCAGGCACATTCACGGCATCCAGATACTTCTTGCTCTGCTCGAAATAATAAGCAATCTTATCCTGCGCCATTTTGTCGATACCTATCTCGTTGTATAGACGGGTAACGGCAGCCACCTTCTCCTTGCGGTCGAACTCCTCGGCATCCACCCATTTCTGGAGTTCTGCACGCTGAGCGTCGTTGGCATGGTTGAAGGCATTGATGAGCATATACGTCTTCTTGTTAGATGTAATATCGCCACCAATCTCCTTACCGAACACCTTGGTATCGCCGTAAACATCGAGGTAATCATCCTGCAACTGGAACGCCAATCCTATCTGCTCGCCAAACTTATACAGGTTCTCTGCATCCTCATCAGAAGCATCGGCAAGGATAGCACCCATCTTCAGGGCACAAGCCAGGAGAACGCTGGTCTTGAGGCGGATCATCTCGATATATTCCTCCTCCTTCACATCGTTACGGTTTTCAAACTCCATATCAAACTGCTGACCTTCACCAATTTCCAGGGCAGTGGTCGTAAAGAGCTTCAACACCTTGGCAAGATGCTTTTCATCGCATTGAGCCATACGCTCATAAGCCAGAACGAGCATGCTGTCGCCCGAAAGGATTGCCGTATTGGCATCCCATTTCTTATGAACCGTTTCATGACCGCGACGCAAATCAGCATTGTCCATCAGGTCATCATGCAGCAAAGTATAGTTATGATAAGTTTCCAGGGCAACGGCATTCATCAGAATCTTCTCAGGATTGTCCTTGAAAAGATTGTAGCCCAGAAGCATGAGCGTAGGACGAATACGCTTGCCACCCATAGAAAGTACGTATCTGATAGGCTCATAAAGAGACTTTGGCTTTCTTTCGTAAGGCAAATTAGCCAGAAACTCATTTACCATGCTTAAAATTTCATCTGCTGTCTTCATAATAATGTATAATTTATAATGTATAATTTACAATGAACAATTTATAATTTATAGCTGGAACACTACCGGGATGGCAATCATCGTGCGACAGACCTTGCCTTTATCGATACCCGGTTTCCACTTCGGCATCATCTTCATCACTCTCAAAGCCTCGTTGTCGAGCAATGGATCTACCGAAGTGCTTACCTTGATATTGGCAACACTTCCATCCTTGTTTACGATAAAGGATACCACTACGGTTCCCTGAATCCTACTTTTCTGGGCAGCTACAGGGTACTTCAGGTTCTTGGTAAGCCACTGCATGAAGGCAGACCAGCCACCAGGAAACTGCGGTATCTTCTGCACGACGGTCAGTTTGATAGGAGCCTCAGCTCCCGGATTCTCAATGGGAGTTTCAGGAACCGCTTCCTTCACCTCAGCTCCATCCACTACACCCGAGCCGTCGCCGATAACCAGTTCGCTGGTTGTAGAACTGATTTTCTGCGGTGCCTTCTGAGTCTGTTGCTCGGCAGCCTTCACTTCCTGAGTAATTGACTTAGAAGCAGGAGCCGAAACAGCCTCTGCACTCACCATATCTTTCTGGTCGGGACGAGCCGACATTTCCAGATCCTGTGCAAGATCTTCCATCGATTCAGACAAGTCATCATCTCCCTGCGGACCTCTCTGATATTGGAGTCCTACGAAGATGAAAGTAAAAGCCAGCAGCAAACCTAGCAGGAAAAATGTAACCCGCTTATCTTCCAGTTGTGCGCTATTTGATTTCTTAATTTCCACAATAAAAACCGTTTAAAATCGTTATTTCCTACGAAAACATTGCAAAATTACTTCTTATTATTGAAAAAAGCAGTATCTTTGCCAAAGAATTAGAAAATTTAAATGAAAAAATATGTAATTTCCGCAATATTGACGCTTTTTGCGACAATTATTGATGCTCAAGAGAGCCAAACGGGGTATAATTTCCTTCGCTTGCCGGTGAGTGCTCACGCAGCTGCTCTGGGTGGCGACAACATCACCTTGATAGAAGATGATGAGGCACTCATATTCCATAATCCGGCTCTCCTGTCATCAGTAAACGACAAGACGGTCAATCTCAATTATATGAACTATATGTCGGGGGTGAATACTGCCTCGGCTAGTTTCAACCGTACTGTCAACGACAAGGCTTCGTGGGCTGTTTCGGCTCAGTTTGTTGACTACGGCAAGATGAAAGAGACGGATGAGAACAATATCCAGATGGGTGAGTTCTCGGCAAAGGACATTGCCATTGCGGGTTACTTCTCTTATATGCTCGGTGAGAAATTCGCAGGTGGTATTGCCGCCAAATTCATCACCTCGTATATTGGCGATTACAATTCTATCGCTGTGGGAGTGGATCTGGGCATCAACTATTACGACCCTGAAACGGAATGGTCGGTTTCTTGCGTGGCAAAGAACCTGGGTGGACAGCTGAAAGCCTACGATAATGAATATGAGAAGATGCCGATCGACCTGCAGTTGGGTGTGACGAAACGCTTCGCCAACGCACCGTTCAGGGTATCAGCCACACTGGTCAACCTGAACCATTGGGACAGCAGTCTTCGTGATCATGCCGTAGTAGGTGCCGACATTCTGCTTTCGGAGAGCCTGTGGATAGGTGCCGGCTACAACTTCCGGAGAGCCAACGAGATGAAAATCAGCACCTCAGAAGATGAGGAAAGCAGTCATGGAGCCGGTTTCTCTGTGGGTGGCGGTATCAACCTGGAGCGCTTCCATCTGAACGTTGCCTACGGCAAATATCACGTCAGTAGCAACAGTCTCATGCTGAACGTAAGTTACAGATTATAAATTATACATTAAAGTTAGTTCGAAATTATGAAGAAAATAACAATAGCAATAGACGGATACTCTTCTTGCGGTAAGAGTACGATGGCAAAGGATCTTGCCAAGGAAATAGGTTATGTTTATGTAGATACGGGCGCCATGTACCGCTCGGTAACTCTCTATGCGCTGCGTCATCAGCTCTTCGAAGCAGATGGAGCCGTAAAGACTGAAGAACTGCAGAAGGAGATGAAGAACATCAGCATCTCATTCAAGTTTAATGAAACAACCGGTCGCCCAGACTGCTATCTGAACGGCGAACTGGTAGAAAAGGAAATCCGTTCGTTAGAGGTTTCCAACCACGTTAGTCCGATTGCCGCCGTTCCTTTCGTCAGAGAGGCGCTGGTAGAGCAGCAGCAGAAGATGGGCGAAGACAAGGGCATCGTGATGGATGGTCGCGATATAGGTACCACCGTGTTCCCAAATGCCGAACTGAAGATTTTCGTTACAGCCAGCTCACAGGTGAGAGCACAGCGCCGTTTCGATGAACTGAAGGAAAAAGGAATGCCAGCCGACTTCGATGCGATTCTGAAGAATGTAGAGGAGCGCGACTATATCGATACCCACCGCGAGACTTCCCCACTCAGAAAGGCTGATGATACCATCACGCTCGACAACAGCAACATGACCATTTCTGAACAGAAGGCATGGCTGATGGAACAATATCAAAAGGCAATAGCAGAATAAGCTACAGAAAAGAGACTGCCGGGTTATTTATGCAAAAATACGTTAAATATACTACTTTTGCCGATAAATTTATTTTATTCGATGAAAAAGATTTTGGGAAAAAAACTTCAATGTAGTATCTTTGCAACCATATTAACAAGGTAGTAATGATATAGATTATAAATTTTGAGTTAATTACTGTTTTTTGAAGGTGATAGGTCTTCGGGAGAAGATTTATCACCTGTTTTATTTTCAGACAGTTTATAAAAGATAAACCCATTTGACGTTGTGTTTTACAACGTCAAATGGGTTAACTGATTAATAACCAGCATATTAAGTTTTTCTACCAACGATAAAACTATCCTATACCCTTGTTACCGCAAAACGCGGTAGCAAGGTGGTTAACTAACTAACAATCAACGCATTAAATCTTACAACAAAAGAGCAGAACTATCGTTGATAATCTTTTCCTTGCACTCTTCCATCAGCCACTTCGGCGTACTGGTAGCGCCACAGATACCTACCGTTTCCACATCCTTGAACCAGTTCATATCTATCTCGTCGGCACTTTCTATCTGGTAGCTGTTGGCATTCACACTCTTGCATTCCTTGAAAAGCACCTTACCGTTCGAACTCTTTCTGCCACTCACAAAGAGGATGACATCATGCTTGCTGGCAAAGGCAGCGATGTTAGGCATACGGTTAGCCACCTGACGGCAGATGGTATCGAAACTCTTGAAGACAGCACCCTCAACTATATGCTCCTGGCAGTATTCGATGATGCGATGGAACTCATCGAGACTCTTGGTAGTCTGGGAGTAAAGATAGATATCTTTCGAGAAATCCAGCTGACCGGTTTCCTTCAGCTGCTTCACATCCTCAAACTTCTCTACCACGATGGCATGACTCTCCGTCTGCCCCACCAGTCCGAGCACCTCAGCATGCCCGTTCTTACCGAAAATCACGATTTGAGCCTCCGGATTGTTGACATACTGCTTCTTGATGCGGCGCTGCAACTGGAGCACCACAGGACAGGTAGCATCGATGATTTCAATGTTGTTTCGCTCGGCAAGGGCATAAGTTTCAGGCGGTTCACCATGAGCACGGAGCAAGACCTTTACGCCCTGCAGTTCCTCCATCTGCTCATGGTCTATCGTGATGAGTCCCGCTTCATGCAGGCGCTCCACCTCCATACCGTTATGCACAATATCGCCCAGGCAGTAAAGTTTACCGCCCTTAGCCAACTCCTCTTCAGCTTTCTTGATGGCAGTGGTTACACCAAAGCAGAACCCACTGCCGTTATCTATTTCTATCTGCACGATATTCGTTTTTAATTCATTGTACATTAATCTTCACCACCACCTTAGCATGGTCAGGATCATTCGTAATCATGAGGATACGAGGGTGTCTGACACGCGATTTCTTCAAGTCGGCAGCCACAGCTGTCACCTTCATCTTAACGGTCTCTCCTGGCTGAATCTTACTCTTCTTCAGGTTCACCTGCAAGCCCATCGTAAACATCTGCATGCTGCGGATATCCAGTTCCGACTTACCCTTATTGGTAATCAGAATCTCACCCTTCAGTTTCTTCTTTCCATTGAAACTACCCAGATTGAGATCGGTGGCAGACATCTCTATCTTCGGAGCCAGTGCCTTCTTGGTTGGAGTCATGTTCTCGAAACCAGGAAGAAGAACGGCTGATACCACGATTTCCTTCTCAGGCGCAATCTTATCGCCAGGACGCTCACCGAGATAAACCGATGTCTGGTTCAAGCCCAGGTCACGCAGTTTCTTGGAATCCAGCACGAAACTGATTTCGGCAGAATGACGCGGAGCCACCTTGGAAGGCGATACGAAAGCATGAAGATAGGATGGCAGATGCATCACTACCGGCTCCAGTAATTCGTCGGTAGGATTGAAGATATGGATGCGCTGAACCGGACGGTCGCCACGGTTCACGTCATCAAACTCCACCTCCTGGGCATCACTCTTGATGACACCCAGCATCTCATCGTAAGAACCAGCGAAATCTACTACGCTGCCCACTACCTTTCCCCTCATAGAGAGGATGAACGGCTCTTCATCCGCATTGGTATAGAGGCAAACCTGCTTGGTGAAAGTACCCATCTGCTTGGCATCGTATACCGCCTTGATGACGAAACTTTCGCCGGCAGCAATGCTCGTCTTCGGATAATCAACCTCCGTACAGCCGCAGCTTTTCAACACATTGTTGATAACCAAAGGCTTGTGCCCGTCATTCTTCAGCACGAATTCGGCAGTTACAGGCTTGTGGAACACCACCTGTCCGCAGTCTACCACCTCGTGCTGGGTTGTAATCTTCTGTGCTGATGCAGGCAGCGCCAACAGCGCTGAGAGCATCCATATATTCATCCGTTTCATACTATTCTATTTTAAATTATCAATCTATAAACTATTAATTGTTAACTCTCAACTCATACGCCTCTGTGCGGCCACCAAATTCCGGACTGTAGGTACACTCAGCGGTGCAAGTTCCACTCTGATAGTCGCCCTTTCTATCCACGTAATACTCCATTTCTACGATGTGCTTACCTTTAGATAAACGATCGAAATAGAAATTTGTTGCATAATCTCTTGGAGAAACATAGCAGCCTATGCCCCACTGATAGCCACTCTTCTGGTTGACCGGCTCCAGACATGCCGCACGCTTATCCGTAATCTGCACAAAGTCGTAGTCGCGGTCGGCGGTGATGATGAGCGTTACCTTCACCTTCTCGCCTACCTTCGCCTGCGCCTTGCCCTTGCCCTCAGATTCGGCAGGAACGATGACACGGCGCACCTTGATGCCCGACTCAATGGAACCGATTTCGCTGATAGGCTGCTTAAACTCTGCATAGACAGCACCCCAGCTGGTATAATCGCTCTTTTTGTCGATGCTCAGCTTAGATGCCTTGCCCGTCTTTTCGGTCTTCACATAGCCCAAAGTAGTGGAATCCTGCGGCATCGGCAGCAGCTTGCCATCCAGTTTCAGAACGGCATTCTCAGCCTTCCTGCTCCAGTTGCTCTCATTGCCCTTCATAAAGGCGTAGACGGCATCCACGGTGTTCACTGGCGTATCCCAAACCTGGGTACGTTTCGACATCAGGAGCCAGCGCTGCAGTTCCTCGATGGTCTGCTTGTCGTTCGGTTTCAGCATCTGCATCGCCTCTATCACAGATACCTGGGTAGGAATCTTATAGTTTCTCCAGCTGTAGAGTGCCTTGCGGGTATCGTAGTAGCGGCCCATCTCCTCGCGGTAAACGGCATATTCGTTCACGCTCTGCAGATATTCGCCAGCCTTCTCGCGGTAAGCAGCATTCTGCTGGCTGTTCCTGGCGAGAACCACGGCAGCACGCGCCTTGCCATAGATGGAGAAATCACCCGTCATCTTCGACATCTTGTCCAGGAGATAAGCCTTATCCTGCTCCAGATTCTGCTTCATCTTTCTGCCATCCATCGAAAGGATGTAGAGATAATGCAGCGCCTGTTCACTAGGATTCACCTTCTGCTTTTTCTCCTCCTGCTTCTTCATTTCTCTTACTTCCTGTGCTGTCTGCCAGGAGAGATAATCAATGGAGGAAGTCAGCATCTTGGCGGTGGATTTCTGCACACCTGCGATGGCATTCAATCGAACCATCATTTCGGCTACCGATGTTGTCATATACCGGCTGCCCTTCATGCCTTTCCACCAGGAGAAGGAACCGTCAGCATTCTGCAACTTCTTCAGTTTCTCCACCTGATTCTGCAGGCGGATGCTCTCCTGAGAGAGATTTTCCAGCGAGAGATGCTTCTGGATATGGGTGGTGATGGTATTGGCGTAGATAGCAGACATCAGCGAGATGGCGTTCTCCTCATCCGGATTACTGATGGCTGGCAGCGCCTTCACCATCAGCCAACTAGGATTGTTGGTGTACTCGATGGTTACCTTGGCATCTTCAGTGCCCTTCGCCTGCTTGCCCTCCTTGTTCAGGAAGAGTTTGCTCAGGTCGAAGTTCTGCTCGCCCTTCTGATGCAGGGTGATAGGCAGGGTGTTCACCACGAGTTCAAGGTTGCTCAAAACCGGCAGATAGTGCTGTTCACCATCGCTGTATCCATTACCGGCAGCCACCACCTTATTAATATATACACCTTCTTTCAGTCCCTGGACATCAAAGGAGATGGTAGCAGAGCCCTCGGCATCAATGCTGTAGTTCTGCGTCTTCTGCCAAACCACCTTGTTGGTCTCCGGGTCGAGAATCTGCATACGGGCGTTGCCGCTCACCTTCTTGTCGGAAGTATTGAAGAGTTTAACCACGATGGTACTCTTATCGCCCTCACGCAGGAAGCGAGGCATGTTAGGCTGCACCATCACGGTTTTCTGAGCCACAGCCTCATCCACCAGCAAACCGTTGCGCATCTCCTTGTCATGAGCCAATCCCATGAATTTCCAGGTAGTCACGCTCTCTGGCAGGGTAAATCTGATGGCTACGTTGCCATTGTTGTCGCTCTCCAAGGCAGGATAGAAGAAGGCGGTCTCGTTCATATTCTCACGCACCTGCACCTTGTCGAGGAATTGTCCTGCATCTGAACCTGAACCGCCGGCAAACTGCGGCATCTCCTCTACTACATCAAAAACCTTGTTGGCAGATGGAGCAGCCGCTCCGACACGGGTCATTTTAGAGCCGCGAATCCTGATGACTTTCGCTTCTTCTCGAACCAGCTCGTCTTTCTGTACACGAACAGCCTCAACGGTTCCGCCAGAAGAACGTTCCAACTTGCTCAGTTCCACCGCTTGCATATAAGCATAATAGCTAAAGAATTTGCCATCAAACTTATCTACATCCAGTCCCCTCTCGTCATAATACTTGGTAGGATAAAGGCCATTCAAGTAAAATGAACGGGAAGTGAGGTTGTGCTTCCAGTAGCAGTTTGGCAAACTCTGATAGAAGCCCAGGGAGATATTCCAGAAATGCGGGGCTATCTGGTCAAGCGACTTGTCATAGAGCACACTCATCAGCTGCGCCTTGGCTGGCTTGCCGTCAGGGGTGGTAATCTTCAGCGTCCACTCCTCCTTCTGTCCAGGGGTCAGACGGTTGCGGAAGGTCTTCCAGGCGATGTTCAGTTTCTTCTCAGGCAAAGGACGGGCGATGCTCATCATTCGGGTATAGCACTTGCCTTGCTTCACGAAACTATAGTTCAGTACGATGCCCGACGCATATTCCTCCTTGTAGGTGAAAGGCAGAGTCACGATGCTGTCGCCCAACTCCCAGGCGCCTTTCTCCAGCAGTTTGTTGCCGGCGATGATGGAATATACGATGTGCGCTCCGTTCTCCGAAGAGCCCACCTGGATATAGACCGGCTTGCCATCACGAGGGAAGGTCTTCGCCGTCTGATAATACCATTCGGTAGTTGGCTCCACCGGATGGGTATCCTTCATGCTGAAAAGGGTGAATTTCTGCTGCAGGGTATCCTGTCCGCAGATTGCCTCCACCTGATGAACGCCAGATTTCCAAACGAGGGAAGAAGATGCAGAAGCAGCATATTCCTTGATAGAAACCGGTGCATTCGCCTCGGCATCCTTCCATTCGCCCTTATCAATTCGATATTTCAACCTGCTCGAAATCGGCATACCACTGGCATTGCGGTAAGCGAAGGTCACCGTCTTCAGACTGTCTGTTTCGATACGCTTAGGAAGATTCACCGTGAGGATGGTTGGTTTGGTGCCCAGAGGCAGACTCATCACGCCCTCGTGGCTTTCGCCGCTGATGTCGGTAACGATGGCTGAGACCTCGAAGTTGAAGAAACGGGCGATGCGCATGAAATCGCTCATATCAGCCTCGTCTTTTCCAGACAAGGAAGCCTCCAGCGGAATCTCTACGTCGAAGGTTCCGTCCTCACGAGTCACGCAACTGTCAGTCTTCACCAACTGTCCGGCAGAGCCTGCGCCCCACCACCAGAGTTGGTTTCTGCGAGTCACCTGATACTCCACCTTGGCACCCTGTACAGGTATACCGGCGTAGGTCTTGGCTGAAGCTTTCACCACCACGGTGTCGCCCCAGTTATATTTCTCGTTCACCTTCGGGAAGGTAATCTCGAAGGTTGGACGCTTATACTCCTCTACTCTGACATATTCAGTAGCCGTACCGTTCACGGAGATGGAATACTGTCCCGTTTGTCCCTCCTTCGGCAATTCGAAATCCACAGATGCCGTGCCGTATTCGTCGGTCGTAGCCTTCTGCTCAGCCACCTGCTTCCAGTTGGCATCCCTCAGGATAAACTTCAGTTCCTTGCTCTTTCCTGGCACATTGGCATCCAAGCCCTTCTTCACGATGTAGGAAATGGCTGTGGCATGCACCTTCTGTCCCGGACGATAGATGCTGCGGTCGGTATAAACCTGATATTTAGTCTCATTATCTTTCTGTTCATAATAGCGGGTACGGCTGAGATAGATGTATCTGGCAGGCGTAAACTTGTCGCTGTGGGTGGAAATTAGGACCTCTCCATCCACATTCTTGAAGTAAGCCTCGCCGTTCTCATCGGTCGTCAATCGGGCATGAACCAGTCGCTTGCGTTTGCCCGTCTTCACATCATAATCCTTTTCATAAAGTTCTATCTTCGCCCCGGCGATAGGCTGTCCGTCTGTAGCATTCACCACTACATAGCGATGCCTGTCATCAGGCAACTGCTGGATCATCACCGCCAGATTGCTCACATAGAAAAGCTGTCGCTGTGGAGCGATGCCGGCATTATCCGAAGTCACCTCCATCAGATAGGCACCCAGCGGCAGATTGCCACGGATTTCGATGGAATCCTTCACCTCTTCGTAATTCGGACGACCATAGTAGTTCCTGCTGAAATCCTTCTGATGCAGCTTCGTAGTCTTTTTCAGAAGCATCTTATAGGTAGCCTCATTCTGAACATCATACTCATTATCTGCCGTGATGTTGAGGCGGGAAATGCTGACCTTCAGGTTCTGGAGATTGCGCACGTTCAGATGCACCCACTTCCTTTCTGAAGGACGAAGCACCAATGGCATATCCTTCACCCGGAACATCGGTTCGGTGAGTCGCTTCTGCGCATTTCTCAGTTCGTTCATTCTCGACCATCCACCCCAGCGGCTCAGCGCATAGTTGATATAGTTGAGCTTATCCTGCGGTTTGGCATCGGTAGCACCTTCCATGAAGCGGAAATGCTCCACGGCAAGTTCGCCTGCCTCCGGAATATCCTGATAAACCTGGATGAGCGAGTCGATGGTCTGCAGATACTTCGATTTCTTCACCTCTCTCACGTCGTCCTGGCGGTATTTCTCGATGAGCTTATAGGCACAGAGACAAGCCGCACCCCTATTTCCCACCTTATTATAATAGGTGTACAGCTGCAGATACGCCTCCTTGCTGTCTGCCTCGAATCCGATGAGATGAAGCAAATCATTCTTGAAGGAACTTCCGTCCACCCCTTTCAGAGTCAGCGGCACATACTCAGTAGAAGCATGCTTAGCAAGAAGCTCTGGGTGCGCCATCGCTTTCTTGAAGAACTCCCGGCTCTTCTTCAGGTTTACCTTTCGCTGACTTTGATAATAAGAAGCATCCTCCCTTTGTTCCAAAGAAGCCTCATCCACTTCTATTCCATACGGATTATCATGATATACCTTGCCGAGCACAGCATATCTCACCGCTTTCAGCATCGGGTCATTTGTCTTCAAAGCTTCAGCCTCCATCCGCTTCACATTCGGTGTCAGCGAGTCAGCCGAAATCTCTTTCCAAAGAGTCATTTGCCTCATCTCAGCCGCCAGCAGCTGCCCGTAATCTTTGGCAGCCGAAGCCTTGGCGATGATTTTCTTCATCACCGCGATTTCGCTCTTAGGCTGGTCCTTCTGAGCATTGATTTCAGCTTGCTTCCACAAGTTGTCGTATGTCTGAGCCGCTACCTGCATCGTAGCAAAGAGGGCTATCAGAAGTGATAAAATGTTTCTTTTCATAAGCCAACAGTATAAAATGTTAATAGAATGATGATAATCATCAAACTTTTCATTGCAAAAATACAAAAAAAAACTGTTTTCTAACCCCGAAACTGAAACTTTTTACTATCTTTGCACGAAAATAATATATTTTACCTAGAAATAAACATTAAAAAAACAATGGCAGAAAAAAAGTATGGTCATTTTGATGACGCCAATCGCGAATACGTGATTACTGACCCAAAGACCCCATGGCCTTGGATCAATTATTTGGGTAACGAGGATTTCTTCTCGCTCATCTCAAACACAGCAGGTGGTTATTCCTTCTACAAGGATGCCAAGTTCCGTCGCATCACCCGTTATCGCTACAATGGTGTGCCGATGGATAACGGCGGTCGCTATTTCTATATCAAAGATGGCGATACCGTATGGAACCCGGGATGGAAACCTTGCAAGACACCGCTCGACAGCTACGAGTGCCGCCACGGCATGAACTATACCCGCATCACGGGCAGCAAGAACGGCGTAGAGGCGAGTGTGCTCTTCTTTGTTCCGCTCCATACATGGGCTGAGGTGCAGAAGATGACGCTGAAGAACCAGACTAAGGAGGTGAAGACCCTCAAGGTGTTCTCCTTTGCAGAGTGGTGCCTCTGGAATGCTGCTACCGACATGGAGAACTTCCAGCGCAACTTCTCTACGGGCGAGGTGGAGGTAGAGGGTTCTACCATCTATCACAAGACCGAATATCGTGAGCGCCGCAACCACTACGCTTTCTACACTGTGAATACCGAGATTCAGGGCTACGATACCGACCGCGAGAGCTTCATCGGACTCTACAACGAGTTTGCCGAGCCTGAGGCTGTGATGGAAGGCAAGCCACGCAACAGTTTTGCCCACGGCTGGAGCCCTATCGCATCTCATTATATCGAGGTTACCCTGCAGCCAGGCGAGAGCCGCGACCTCATCTTCCTGCTGGGCTATGTGGAGAACGAGCAGGACAAGAAGTTCAGCGCCAAGAAGGTAATCAACAAGGAGAAAGCTCATCAGCTTATCGCCAAGTTTGATACCACCGAAAAGGTGGATGCTGCCTTCGCAGAACTCAACCAGTACTGGAATAACCTGCTGAACATCTTCACCGTGAAGAGCGGCAACGATAAGTTAGACCGTATGGTGAACATCTGGAACCAGTATCAGTGCATGATTACCTTCTGCATGTCGCGTTCGGCTAGTTTCTTTGAGAGCGGCATCGGTCGAGGCATGGGCTTCCGCGATTCCAACCAGGACCTTGTAGGTTTCGTTCATCAGATTCCTACCCGTGCCCGCCAGCGCATCATCGATATCGCCAGCACCCAGTTCCCTGACGGTGGCTGCTACCACCAGTATCAGCCGCTCACCAAACGCGGCAACAACGATATCGGCGGCGGTTTCAACGACGACCCTTGCTGGCTCATCTTCGGTACCGTAGCCTATATCAAGGAGACGGGCGACTTCTCTATCCTCGCTGAGCAGGTGCCTTTCGACAACCAGCCAGGCACAGAAGTAAGCCTCTTCGAGCACCTCAAGATTTCGATGAACCATGTTATCAACAACCTGGGTCCACACAAGTTGCCACTCATCGGAAGAGCCGACTGGAACGACTGTCTGAACCTGAACTGCTTCTCCTGGGACCCCAACGAGAGTTTCCAGACCACCGAAAACAAGGGCGAAGGAAGCAAGGCAGAGAGTCTGATGATAGCCGGTCTGTTCGTGGTTACCGGCAAGGATTATGTGGCTCTGTGCAAGCAGCTTGCCAAGGAAGCTTTGGAAAGCAAGGAGGGCGAAATAGCCGGTCTTGCAGAGGAAGATTATTTGACAGAAGCCGAGCGCATGCAGCAGGCTGCAGATGAGATGAACGAGGCTGTGAAGCAGCATGGATGGGACGGAGAATGGTTCCTCCGCGCTTACGATTTCTTCGGCAACAAGATTGGTAGTGATGAGAACGAGGAAGGCAAAATCTTCATCGAGAGCCAGGGCTGGTGTACGATGGCTGGTATCGGTCTGGAAGAAGGACTCTGCGATAAAGCACTGGACAGCAGTAAGAAACGACTGGAATGCGAGCACGGACTGGTGCTGAACAACCCAGCTTACACCACCTATCATGTAGAAATGGGTGAGATTTCTTCTTATCCTGAAGGTTACAAGGAGAACGCCGGTATCTTCTGCCACAACAATCCTTGGGTCATCATCGGAGAGACTGTAGCCGGTCGAGGCAACGATGCCTGGAGCCATTATACCAAGATTCTGCCTAGCTATGTAGAGGAAAAATATCAGACACTTCACAAGGTAGAGCCTTACGTAAACTGCCAGATGGTAGCCGGTAAGGATGCAGCCAAACCGGGCGAAGGAAAGAACTCCTGGCTCACCGGTACAGCGGCATGGATGTGGTATACAGTATCAGAATTCATCCTCGGCATCAAGCCAGATTATGAAGGTTTGCTCATCGATCCTTGTCTCCCAAGCACCGCTAAGGAGTATGAGGTAACCCGCAAGTTCCGTGGTGGCGAATACCATATCACAGTAAAGAATCCTAGCGGAAACCAGAAGGGCGTGAAGCAGATTACAGTGGATGGCACTCCTATCTCAGGCACCATCATTCCTTGCTCTGAAGGCAAGCATGAAGTAGTGGTTGAGATGTAAATCAGCCAGATTTTATCAAGTTACGATTTGAAAGTTCAATGTAACAAAACTCCTTTTTATACCCATGCACCCTGTTTTAGGGGGCATGGGTATCACAATAAAACACTTGACGCCCTAAAATAGGGCGTCAAGTGTTTTATTTGTCTGATAATCTGATACTTAACTTTTAATACAAGCACATATTCAACAGTATCAAGAGTAAGATTCTAAGTCTCTATCATTGACTCAGTTCCTCAATAACTCAGTTCCTCAGTTTTTTCTAGAGGGTATATAGCCCTTATAGTTCAAAGTTGTTTTAAATTGTTATATATTATATATTATTATATATATATATTTATATATATATAATAAACTTCTAAATAAAGACAAAAGTGAAGGGTCAGAGAAAAACTGAGGAACTGAGTTATTGAGGAACTGAGTCATTGCAGTAAAAACATCATAATCCTCATAAACACCTGATTTACTGCTTAACTCTATACTTTAAGAGAACAAAGCTATGAGTTGCTCCCCGTAAAACTATGAGTTGTCACCCGCAAAACTATGAGTAAGGAAGTTTAACTACTTTCAATCTGAAAGCATATTTCAAACATTTCCTTATCACACCCCCAAATTTGGCAGTATCAGAGAAAATTCGTATCTTTGCACGGAATTCCATCCATTTCTTCCATTCCATCCATATCTACCATACCTTCCAACTCCTTCCATACCGCTCCTTCCATGCCATCCCAATAACTTCTTCCATACTATCCCACAACTCCTTCCGCCCAGCTTCCGCACGCGTCACTCAATCCGAAGTATTAAAAGGAAAAAGATAAAAAAGGTATGGCTTTTCGAGTTATTTTTTGTACTTTTGCAGCCGATAACGCATTTTGCGAACAAAACAGGATTCTTTAAAGAAAAGAAAGGAAATAACAATGAAGAAAATATTATACTTTGTGGCAGTCCTGGCTGCTGCATCCTTTATCACTACGATGGGCACCAGCTGCAAGTTTGCACCCGACCAGCATGACGGCGACACGGTAGCAGCCAGCGAGTTTTACCCGATAGATACCTCTGCGGCTCATGCCAAGAAGATGGCGAAGATTGCTGCCATCAAGAACGGAAAAGACAGTGTAGGCATCTATTATGTGGGCAGCAACTCTACCAAAGACCTCATCGAGCTCGTATCCTATCCTTCACGCCGCGACACGATGATGTACAGCAAGACCCGACACATAAAGGTGAAGGGCAATGCCGACATCAACCACGTGGTTCGTGTAGACTTCTATCTCCTCAATGGCAAGGATTCACTGGTGAAATATGTGGAGGAAGTGGAGCTCAAAACAAATCATTGAGAACCACTTCATTCTGGGCTATGCCCGAATACATATTCCGCTGAAGACCATAACTGCTGATAAACGTCAGCTGTATCGACTTTCGGGTCTTTGTTTCCTCCCTAAAGCGGACAATCTTGTTTCTCAGAATCTTCTCGTAATCCTTATTGATGGCAAACTCACTTTCCGAAAACTTCATTTCACAAAGATTAATGGTATTGTCACCACGCTCTATCACCATATCTATCTGGGCTGCCCGCTCCGCCGCTCCGGCATCACTCTTGCTTCGCCAGGAATACAAATGGGTAGACACACCAGAAATTCCCAACCGCTGCTTCACCTGGTCGATATGATTCATCGCCAATATCTCGAAAGAGACTCCAGCCCAGGCATAAAAACGGGGCGTGCGCTGCAACTTGCTCCAATACAGAAGATTACGAAAAGAGCTATCGCGCAGAAAACGGAAATAGAACAAGGTGAAGAAATCTACCAACTGATAGAGAGACTTTCGGGTAGAACAGCCATAATTGACATACTTTCTGATGAAACCGCAAGATTCCAGATTGTCGAGAATCGTGGTCAACGATTTGCCTGACTTCATTCCTGTGGCATCGGCTATTTCCGAGCGCATCATACCATAACCACGCTCGTTCAGGCATTCTACCACTTTGACGTATGCCTCTGAATCCTTAAACAGAGAGCGATAGAGAATCGTAAACTCATTGTACAACTGACCATTGGGATTGAACAGCAGACGGTCTATATTCTGAGCCAAACTTAACCGCTCGTCCAAAAGATTCAGGTAATATGGGATTCCTCCCAATATCATATAAAGTTCAGCCAGTTCATATCTGGACAACATCATCCCCTTAGTATTCAGAAATGCTTCCGACTCCCCAAGAGAAAAAGGCTGCAGGAAAAGACGATGAGTAAGACGACCATAAAGTCCGCCATGGTTATTGATAAGTTTATCCATCATCCAGGAAGTGGCAGAGCCGCAGACAATGAGAACGATGTCGCGACGTGCAGAGGCCCATCCATTCCAGAAATGCTCCAAGGCAGAGATAAAATTAGAGCCTGCAGTATCCATCCAAGGCAGTTCATCAAGAAAAATCACCTTACGTTCTATCCCGTTTAAAGAATCAAGATAAGTGATAAGCATCTCGAAAGCATCGAGCCAGTCGTGGGGAACAGAGGTTACATTCCTATCATAACGTCGAAGCGTATAAAAGAAGTTTTTCAACTGCTCCTGTGTGTTTCCGCCCGCCAATCCTGATGTCTGAAACACCATTTCCTGCTCAAAATATTCGCGCACAAGAAACGTTTTCCCCACTCTGCGGCGTCCGCATACTGCCACAAATTCCGACTGCCTTGACTCGTATATACGTGCCAAGGTATCCTGTTCACTCTTTCTGCCGATAATATTATTCTTCATTTCTTATTCTCCTGCTTTAATTTCTAACCATTTGCAAAAATAGCAAGAAAAAAGTAATTATTGGCTATTTCTTATATAATTTTCAGCCAATAACGCCTATTTTTAAGCATTATTGGCTAAAACAAGCAGTATATTTAGCCAGTAACCATAAAATCAGCATAAAAAAAGCTAGCGCTTATCAGAAACGCTAGCCTTTTTCGTATTTTATCTAACCTGAATTTCAAATCACTTAATAGCCTATAAACTATCAACTATAAACTATCAACTAATCATAGAATCCCGGCTGCTTATACTCAATGCCCAGTTCATCATCTACTGTTGCGATGACACCCTGAATCTGACCCATGGCAAACATACGGCCGAGGAGAGTGTAACCGGCATTGTGGCCATGATTGCTCTCATCGAATACGCCACCTGGCTCATCTGTGAAGGTCATACCGTGGTCTACTCGCATTGGCAATCGACGGCCGGAATTGCACTTGCCTTCCTGCTCAGCCTTCTCGAAGATGCGGCAAAGTTCAATGAGATGGCCACGACCACCCAAGTGAGAAGCCTCTGTAAAGTTGCCGTTAGGGAAGATGTAGCAAGAGCGCAGATGAACAAAGTGAGTGCGGTCGGCAAACTGCTTAGCCATTGCCACACAGTCGTTGTGCTCGCCGGCAGAGAATGAACCTGCACAGAAAGTCAGACCATTGTGCTTGTTTGGCACAGCATCCAACATCCACTGGATATCCTCGGCACGACCGATGATTCTTGGCAAGCCGAATACAGGATAAGGAGGATCGTCTGGGTGAACACACATATTGATATCGTACTCATCGCAGATAGGCATGATAGCCTCCAGCCAGTACTTCATGTTCTCCTGCAACTTCTTCTTGTCGATACCATCATAAAGCTTCAACAGGTCGCGGAACTTCTGGACAGGAGCCGAATCGCCCTCGCTGAAGTTACCCGATACGAAGCCCTGGGTCTTGATGATGATATTCTCTACCAGGGCATGATCCTGCTCTGGTGTAGAAGTCTTCTTGATTTCATCAGCCTCAGCCACGAGGTCTCTGCCCCACTTGTGCTCCTTAGAGAACTCAGCCCAATCCTCACGAGCGCCTTCACGCTGCAGGATATAGATATCAAAGTAGGCAAACTCGCCCCAGTTCATATAGAGGTTGTTGGCTCCGTTAGGATTCTCGTGTGACAAATCGGTACGAGCCCAGTCCAAAACAGGCATAAAGTTGTAGCAGATGCACTTGATGCCTTCCTCGCCCAGGTTGCGGAGACTCTGCTTATAGACCTCAATCTGATGATCACGGTCAGGACCGCCATATTTCAGGGTTTCAACTACAGGCAAAGACTCTACCACGCTCCATTTCATACCGTAAGACTCGATGTACTCCTTGAGTTCATGAATCTTCTCGCGTGTCCAAACCTCACCCAGAGGAACATCGTGCAATGCGGTAACAATGCCCTCAACACCAATCTGTTTCAACTGTGCAAGTGTAATCTTATCTTTCTTGCCAAACCAGCGCCATGTTCTTTCCATATATATATTATAATGTATAAGTTTAAAAATGAATTATCTTGCAGAAACATATTTATGCAATGTCTGTCTTACGGCACCCTTGCCGGCGAAGAGTTCCTTCACCATGCCCTCAATCTGCTCGCCGAAGCCAGCCTCATAGAGATCGAGACCGAACACATCCTTGCGACTATAGAGGTTCTTGAGGCAAGAGTAGTCCTGATCTGCCTTGCCTACCTCAAGAGGAGCTACGATGGCCTGCAGTTCTGCCAGCAATGGGTCAGAAGATGGCTCGAATGGCTTCAGGTTATCATCCAATGCCTTGAGATAACGGGCATAACCTGCCAATACCAGAGGAATCAACACAAGGTTGTTCTTGTCGAGACCGCGGTCGATGTACTTCTTGATAGTCTCACCGAAACGGATAGAGAGTTTCTGGCTGGTATCGGTAGCGATACGCTGAGGAGCATCTGGCATGAATGGGTTAGGCAGACGCTTGTTGATAACGGTGCCGATAAACTCGTATGGGTTCAATACACCAGGATCTGTTACTACTGGCATTGCCTCGATATAACCGATCTTCTGGATGAAGGCACGAAGGTCCTCATCAGCCATCTCGGCAGAAATCAGGGTGTAGTCGAGCATGCAACCATAGATTGACATCGCTGTATGGAGAGGGTTCAGACAGGTGGTTACCTTCATGGTTTCAACCTCATCAACAGTCTTGCGGGTGGTATAGAGCGCACCGCCCAACTCCAATGGCGGACGACCATTGGTATAAGTATCCTCGCAAACGAGATACTGCACTTCCTCGGCATTTACGAAAGGAGCGGTGAAAGTATGCTTCTCGGTGATAATCGTATTGTTATCCTCGAAACCATCCTCAACGAGCATCGCCTGTACCTTCTCGTGTGGACGAGGAGTAATCTTATCAATCATAGACCAAGGATAGGTAATCTTGCTGCTGTCATTGATATAATCTACGAAACCAGCCTCTACGATACCATCCTGTGCCCAACGCTCAGCATAAGCCTTTACGCCAGCCTTAACATGGTCGCCATTGTGAGAACAGTTGTCGGTAGACTGAAGAGTAAGTGGCAACTTGCCAGCCTTATAACGCTCATAGAGAAGAGCGGTAAGCTTACCCATAGCAAATACTGCATCAAGACCACGTGCCAAATCGGCATCATTGAAAGAATATCCCTTCTCTGTGATGGTGAAAGTTACCATCTGCAAAGTAGGAGCCTGGAAAATCTGAACCAGACGCGCCCAGTCGTCAGCAAACTGCTTATCCGCCTTGAGGCTTTCTGTGATAGATGCGATAACCTTCTTTTCGATAGTACCATTAGACTGGAGGCTTACGAGAAGCGAGAGATTATTGTAAGGACGATAAGCCTTATCGATAATTTCGTAGTCGAAGCTTTCTGCCACGATTACACCACGATCGTACTTGCCGGTGTTAAGTGCATCGTTGAGGATGGCTGCTGGGAAAGCACGGAAGATGTTACCTGCGCCGAAGTGAACCCAAGTAGGCTCGTCGTGAGTCTTCTTAGCTACGGCTGCGATGTCATACTTAGGAAGCTCATAACCCTTAGCTTCCCATTCTGCAGCATTAAAGCTGCGAGAAAGAATTTCGTTCAGTTTCATGATTAATAATTATTGATGTTGTTTTATGTAAATTTTTACCTTTTTATAAGCAATACAATGATTTCTTTTCTGTTGGTTCAGGGCAAAATTACGAATTTAATCTGAAATACCGCTCCTTTTTAGAGATTATTTCAAAATATTGAACAATTAGAAACTTAAATTGAACAATTAGAAATGTTTCGGTAACAAAAAATACTTTTCGCCCTGTTCCATTTTAACCGGTAGTAGACTATCAGTATACACTTTACAGATTATCCAGTTCCTTGATCTGCTTTTTCGGTGTCACTCCAAGTCCCTTCAGGCTCTCTACCCTTCTCATCACATTGCCGGTGCCGTCATAGAGTTGCTTCTTAGCCTTATCAAAAGTACCCGAAAGGCGGGTTATCAGATCACCCACACTCATAAAAGTATCTTCGAAGCCAGCCACCTTATCATACAGGTCAGCAGCCGTCTTCACGATTTTCTCCACATTCTTGTTCTGCCGGTCATACTGCCAGAGATTATAGGCAAGCTGGAGTGCCATGAGCAGATTGCTTGGTGAGATGATGATAATCTTCTTCTGGTAAGCATAGCGGCTGAGGTCGGGCTGCTGCTTCATGGCTGCGATATAGCTGGTCTCGTTAGGAATGAACATCAGTACGAAGCCGATGGCATCATCCACCAGCTTGGAATAGTCTTTGGCTGCCAGTTCATCGATGTGCTTTCGTACGCTCAGCGCATGTGCCTTCATCAGGCGTTCCTGTTCAGCCTCATCTTCAGCTGCCAGAGCATCGGAATAGGCAGTAAGCGAAACCTTGGAATCGATGACCACACTTCTGCCTTCCGGGAATCTGACGATGACATCCGGACGATAGTTCTTTCCCTCTTCATCTTTCGTATTCTCCTGAATGAAGAATTCCTCATCTTTACGAAGTCCGCTGTTCTCCAGGATAGTTTCCAGCACCATCTCGCCCCAGTCGCCCTGCATCTTGCTGTCGCCCTTCAATGCCTTGGTCAGGTTGGCTGCATCGGAGCCAATCTTCTCGGTCTGCTCCTTCAGGTTCAGTACAGCCTGCTGCTGTTCCTGCTGGAAGAGTTTCATCGTTGCCTCGAAGGTGTTCTGCAGTTCCTTCTTGTTCACCTCGTTCTGGGTCTTGCTCTCCTCTACCGATTTCTTGAAATCAGCAAACTGTTCCTTGATAGGTTTCAGGAGTTCATCCATCTGCAGACGGTTGTTTTCCTGCAGAGCCGACTGCTTGGCAGCCAGCTGCTCAGCCGCCACCTTCTGCTGTTCTATCGTCATTCGCTGCATTTCCTGCTTCAGACTCTCGAGTTTCTGTGCCCACTGCTGGTCGCTTTCCGCCCTGAGTTTCGCCGCATACAGCCGCTCGTTCTCCATCTGCGCTTTCAAGGATTGAACCTCAGCAGCATGAGATTGTTTCAAGGATTGAACCTCAGAAGCATGATGCAGTTTTATCTGTTCGATGTTAGCCGCCAGCACCTGAGCCTTCGCTATAAGCTGCGTTTTCTCTTCTCCCGCACTTTTTGCTTCCATCAGTTTCCCCACGAAGAATCCGATGGCAAGCCCTATGATGATTCCAACTACTATTTCCATTTATCCTTGTTTTGAATGATTCTGTAAATCTGCAAAAATTATGATTTGCAAAAGTAATCATTTCAAGACATAACACCAAACATCATGGGGGATTCTTGTAGATATTTAACTCTTCAGCATTTAACTATGCAAACAAAAAGAGCGCACCACTATTGGCACGCTCTTTTCTTTAAATCATCTTAAATATACATTATCTGTTGGCAGTAGGCCACTGATAAGTATCAGTGCAATGGATATCAGCACTCTGGTCGGCAATCATCAATTTGAAGTCGCCTTCCTCCAATCTCCATTTGCCATTCCAACCTACGAAGGCCAAATCGTCTGCCTTTAATTCAAATGTCATGGTCTTGGTCTCACCAGGCTGAAGTTCCACCTTGTCGAAGGCACGGAGACGACGGCCATCAGGCACCATACTAGCGATGAGATCGCTGCTGAACAGGAGGACACTCTCCTTGCCTGCCACCTTTCCCGTATTCTTCATATCCACGCTCACCTTGATGATGTCGCCGTGGCGGAAATCAGACTGAGAAACCTCCAGGTTGCTATATTTGTAAGTGGTATAACTCAAACCATATCCGAAGCCCCACTGCTGGGTAATCTTCGCATTGTAGTCGTAAGCACCTTCCATCGTGCCCACCTCCTCACTCTTCTTGAAGTCATAGTTGGCGAGCGAATTGATTTCCTTAGGATAGGTGTAAGGCATCTTGCCACTGAAGTTTGACTTGCCCGATACCAGGTTTGCCAAGGCATCACCGCCCATGTTGCCAGGGATAAGGATGTTGATGATGCCCTGTGCCAATGGTTCGATGTCAGCAATGAGACGAGGACGACCTTCATTCAGCACCAAGATGACAGGCTTGCCTGTCTGAGCCAAAGCCTTGACCAGATTACGCTGGTTCTCTGAGAGCCAAAGGTCGGTCAGGTTGCCCGGAGTCTCTGTATAGGAGTTCTCGCCAATGCAAGCCACGATGACGTCAGCATCCTTCGCTGCAGCCACTGCCTCCTGAATCTGAGGTTCGTTCTCCTCCCAGTATTTTCCCTTCTCATTATAGGTAACACCCTGGTTCAAGATAACATTCTCCTTGCCATACTCATTACAGAATGCCTCATAGATGGTATTGTACTTGCCGGCAAACTCATCAGCACGATGACCCTGCCAGGTATAGCTCCATCCACCGTCCAGACAACGCATCTGATTGGCATTAGGACCCGTAAGGAGAATCTTCTTGCCATGCTGCAAAGGAAGGATATTACCCTCGTTCTTCAGGAGCACCATACTCTCGGTAGCTCCCTCCAAGGCGAGCTTGGCAAACTCCTCGCCACCAAACTTAGGATAATTCTTCAGTTTCTGGGTTGGGTTCTTGAAGAGGTCGAGACGGTACTTCATGCGAAGCACACGACGGCAGGCATCGTCGATGCGACTCATCGGAATCTTACCTTCCTTAACCAGTTCTACAAGATAGCCACAAGCATCGCAAGAATAAGGTTCCATAATCATGTCGATACCGGCATTGATGGCGATGCGGAGCGCATCCTTCTTGTCCTTTGCCACCATCTCACGAGTATAGAGATTGTTGATGTCTGCCCAGTCGGTGATGAGCACACCATCCCATCCAGTCTCTTCCTTCAGCCATCCTGTCAGGATGTCCTTGTTGGCATGCATCGGCATACCATTGACGGAAGCGGAATTCACCATCACGGTCAAGGCTCCAGCCTGCAGACCCGCCAGGAAAGGAGCGAAGTGCTTCTCTCGCAAGTCGGCAGGAGAGATATAGGCTGGCGTACGGTCTTTACCGGTCCAAGGCACACCATAGCCCATGAAGTGCTTCATTGAAGTGGCAATGTGATACTGGTCGATGTTGTTTGGGTCCTCGCCCTGGAAACCATAGACCATCGCCTTGCCCATCTCTGAACTGAGGTAGCAATCCTCGCCAAAGTTCTCCCAGATGCGAGGCCAACGGGCATCACGACCGAGATCAACGGTAGGACTGTAAGTCCAAGGCACGCTCACCGCACGAGTCTCATAAGCGGTAGCCTCAGCCGAACGGCGAGCTATCTCACGATTAAAGGTGGCAGCCACATTGATGTTCTGCGGGAAGAGGGTTCCACCCTGTGTATAAGTAGAACCGTGGTTCTGGTCGAGACCGAAGACACAAGGGATGCCGATGCGCTTCATTGAGATCTTCTGGATTTGTGCGATATACTTCTCCCACTGCTTAGCGGTTGGTGCGCAGGTATTTGGAGCGTTGAGGATTGAGCCAATCTTATAGCGGGAAAGGATAGAATCGGTCTTGTGCTCGTCGATATAGAACACACCATTCTTGTCGTTGGCACCAAAGAGGTCAGTCACCAATTCCATCATCTGACCTATCTTTTCCTCCAAGGTGAGTTTCTTCAGGGTTTGTTCTACCTGAGCCTCAATCTTAGGGTCGCTCTTGATAACTGGAACATTGGCACTGGCTGTATAAGCCAATGCCAACATTGAAATAGATAATAATATTTTCTTCATAAATTCAAAGGTTTGACGTTTTATGTTAAAAACGAAAATCTTTCTAATATATTATTCAATAGTTACTTTATCTACATAATAGCCATGTCCCACACAGATGAACCCATCCTCGGCAGCCATCTTGTCGAGTGTATCCTGGGTCAACTCAAACTTCACGACATTGCCCTCACCAAACTCGTATGGAGAAGTCAAGTCGGTCCACCAGGCGGTGGCAAGCTTGATCTGATGGTAAGCATCGTCATCCTTCATCGAGCAGTAAACTCGGAGGGTCTGCCCCTCCTTCCACTTAGCTACCTGGTCCTTGGTGATGAGGTTGAAGTTCTTGTTAGGGTCACCATCTCCCAAGTCCCAAGATACATAGTGATGACCTTCCCAGAGGGTATTCTCCATAGATGGACGTGGCTCTGTAGTTACCTTGATGGTACCGCCAGAGAACTGGTTGCCCTCACCATCTACCAAAGTGATATCATAGTCACCATTCTCCAAACCTGTAGGAGCTGTGAGCTTCAAGGCTGTGCCCTCTTCGAGAACCTCGAAGGCTACTTCCTTGCCACCTACCATTACTTTAGTAACTGTACCGAGATTCTTGCACTTATGGATAGTGGTCTCAGCACCCGGAGCTACCCAAAGCTCGACGGCATTGGTACCCAAGGCTGGGTCATCGGCAGCAGGAGTTACGGTAACTTTCAAGGTGCGGGATGTGCTCTTGCCCTTGGTGGTGGTTGCCACAATCTTCAGTTCATGATTACCTACAGGCAAAGTCTGGTCGATAGTATTACCTTCGGCAATCTGAGTGCCGTCGAGCAACCATGTCACAGTGGTGTAGTGAACTGGAGTCACCTTGATTTCCAACTTATAATTAGTCTTGCGGTCTATCTTGGAATCAGCCAAGTCGGTGTTCAAGATACGTGGATTGTCATCTTCGCTGACAGTGAAGTATGGTTCATCGTCAGAAGAGCAAGAAGACAAGGTAGATGTACCAGCCAGTGCGAAACCCACGGCTAAGAGCATCATCATAGCCTTCAAGACTTTTCCCTTATATTGTTTCATTGTCTTATTCATAATTATTTATTCTATTCTATTGTCCTATAAGACTTAACATTAAACACTTAACATTAAACACTACTTGCTATATCCCTTTCCGAATGGAGGATTGAAGTCTGGCTGAAGGTTTACATCAGCCTTGTCCCACCAGAGGCGCTTGTGCCAATCGTCGGTACCACCCATGCGGTCGATGGCAGCCTTGTAGTTGGCATTGTTGTACTGAGCTTCCAACTCAGGATACTGCAAGCGGACAGGCATTGACCAATCGGAATCCGTATAAGTGAAATCTTTCTTGGTCAAGAGATCACGATTCAAGATGGCAGGATAGTCAGAGCGGCGCATGTTAGCCCAACCCTCAGAAGGGTTCATCATGTGGAGAATCCAAGCCTGGGTGTTGATGGTCTCCTTAGGATTGTCACCCAACGGATTGTTAGCAATGAACTCATTGATCTCATCCTCAGAAATCTTGTTGGACGTGAGATAATAGTTGTTGAGCAACTCCATGCTGGCACGAACACCAGCCTCGTAGTGACTTTCTGCATCACCACCACCTACATTCCAACCCTTGGTTGCAGCCTCAGCCTTGAGAAACTCAACCTCAGCATAGCTCATCAAGTCGCCAGGGCAAGAAGGCATCTCGAAGTCGATGTTCAGGCAAGGACGACTAGCTCGGGCTATATAATCAGAGCTGGCATAAGTGTTCGCGTCTATCTCTGCATACTTCTTCAAAGTAGGAAGGTCATCCAACGTAGGTGGATTCATCCAGTCTGTGTACCAGGCTGCACCAGGGTTGCAAGGCTCCTCACCGAGGTTCTTGCTCTGGAAATAAGCCAGGAAATCATCGGTCAAGTCGATGTTCTGCTCCTTATCTGGCTTCACCTGACTACGCTTGATATTGTAGTAGTGACGGCAGATGCGATAGAGACGAGGGTCGTTGGTATTCTGCAACTGATAGAACAAGGTAGAGCATACCATGGTAGGCGATGTGGGATCCTGACCATAGAGAATCTCTCCCAAGGCATTGGTACGGAAATCGTAATCGTTGGCTCCATCATAATAGGTAAATGGAGCATCAGCATACTTGATATAAGCATCATCTGCTGCACTGGCGATAGCACCGGCAGCCACAGCCTTCTCAAATTCCTCCTTTGCCTTCTGTGGATTAACATCGGAAATGCGCATGGCATAGCGCATACGGAGTGCATTGGCATACTTTTTCCACTTAGCTACATCACCCCCCATGCTGGTGACATCACCAGAAATGTGGTCGGTACCTGTGCCAAGCTGCTTCTCGCAAGCGTCAAGTTCATCGAAGAACCAGCTGTAGAGTTCCTCTACGGTATCATACTTAGGGGTGGAGATACCTGAGATATAACCCAGACCTGCCTCCGAACAAGGCACGTCACCGTAGGTATCTGCCAAAACTGCCGTGAGATAGACACGGTGGATACGAAGTGCCGCATTCAAGTTTGCCTTGTCAGCAGAATTGTGGATGGCATCCACAAGGTTCTTGATACTGATTTCATAATAGCGGTCCCAAACTCGACGGGACATATCATCTTCTCTGAAATTAGAACCAGCGTAATTGGTTACATTCCAACCACCAGCAAAATACTGTGGAAAACCAGATATATAGTTACGGTAGGTATCCATCAGACTGAAGTCACCGTAAGTCTGCAACAAAGCTGTTGTCAACTGTGCGTTAGGGTCGAGCTCGTTCACCTTGGTCTTGTCGGTATTGATGTTGCTCAAGGTATCATCAGAGCAAGAAGTCATCGCAGTGCCGGTTGCCATCAGGGCGAAAGCCATCATCAGGCTGCTCTTACCTATATATTTCTTGATTATATTGTTCATTTTCTTACCTTATTATATATTAGAACTCTTCTAAAGAAATTGATTCATTTTTTCGAGACTAGAACTTCACGTTCACGTTCAAACCATAACTCTTGCGAGATGGCAGGGAACCATATTCCAGACCGAGACCTGAGGTGTTGTAGCTGGAGTCTGGGTCGATGTTAGGAATGTTCTTCCAAACAATGAATGGGTTACGAGCCACGAAGGATACGGTCAAGCCCTTGACATACTTGCCCAGGATGCTCTCTGGGAAAGTATAGCCGAAAGTAATCTCACGACACTTCACGTAAGAATTGTCGTAAACGAAGGCACTCTGCACGCCATTTGCCACATGCTTCCAGTAATCTTCAGGGTTCACGGCGATGTCGTTCTTGCGATAAGTACCGTCGCCATTGTCGATGACACCCTCTACGACAAATCCCTTGCAGTTACCTGCTTCACGCCATGCGGCAAGGTCCATACCCGAAGCCTTGCGAGCCTCCTCGGAAGTGTACCACTCCTCACGGCCTGCCAATGTTCCCTTTGCCTTACCTGTCTGGTATGCAGAACGCATGGACATAGAGTAGATGTCGGCACCTACCTTCACATCGAAGGATGCAGAGAGGCGAAAGTTCTTGTAGCTGAAGGTTGAGTAGAAACCACCTGTCCAGTCCCAAGTAGAATTGCCGATGGTCTTGACCTTCTGGTCAATCTTTGGAAGACCAGTAGCTGCATCGACAACCACCTGTCCCTTGTCGTTGTAGAGGAAGTCGTGTCCACGGATAGCTCCATAGTTCTCGCCAACCTGAGCACCTACTGATACACCGCACCATGTGGCCTTGGCAAGCTCAAAATAGTCCATGCCATCTACGAGCGACTTCACCTTGTTGGTATTCTTCGAGAAGTTGACACCCAAGTCCCAAGCGAAGTCCTTGATCTGCAAGGCACGGGCATTGAGGGCAATCTCGACACCCTGGTTCTGAATCTCACCGGCATTGATGAGGCGGTAAGCATAGCCAGAGGTGGTGGTTGAAGCCAAACTCAAAATCTGGTTCTTGGAGTTCTGGTTGTAATAGGTGGCATCCAAGCCCAAGCGTCCGTTAAGGAACTTCATCTCCAAACCGACCTCGTAAGAACCTGTCATAGTAGGCTTCAAATCCTTGTTCGGCTGTGTTGAGTTGGCTATCATACCGATGGTATAACCCGAGTAGCTGTACTTGCCCGTGGTATAGTTGAGTGCCAACAGGTATGGATCGGTATCGCTACCTACCTTTGCCCAAGATGCGCGAATCTTACCATAATTGATGAACTTCTTGTTCTTGATAAACTCAGAGAAAACCAAACTACCCGATACAGATGGATATACGTATGTATTATTATTTGTAGGGAGCGTAGACGACTTATCGCCACGGATGGTTCCCTCCAAATAGTAAGTATGCTTGTAGCCGAGGCTCGCGCTGGCATAGAGAGAGCTGATCTGCTTCTTGTACATACTCTCACGAGTGTTCTGTTCCTGATAGTTCATGATGTTCTGGATGCCATTCATCTGCTGGTTGAGACCGACGTTGGTAGTGGTCTTGTTGTTCACCTTGAAGATGTTACCACCAGCGGTAGCGTTGACATCGAAGTCGCCCCATGAATTGTTGTAGAGGGCAAGTATCTCGGCGTTGAGTGTGCGGTTGTTGAAGATTTGGTCGGTAAGCTTTCCGGCAGGAGTTCCTGGAGTTGTCTTGGCGATGAATTCCTGGAAGTTCATGCTGTTGATGTCGGTACCGATAGTACCCTGCAACTTGAGGTGCTTGTTGATGTTCCAGATTGCCTTACCCGTAAAACGGAACACGTCCTTGTCGGATGTATTGCTGTTCTTATAGAGATCCCAGTATGGGTTCTTGTTATACTGATCGTTACCATTCCAGTTGGAGTAGTTGCCGTCGGCATCCTCATAGTGCTTCAGCCAAGCCTGGTCGTAGGTACCCGCCAGGGTCATGAGGTTCTTACCCACGTTGCTCTGGGAGTCACCAAGGGCAGGACGGTTCTTTACCTTCTCACGAGTATAGTTGGCGGTGAAGTCGAAGTCAACAGGACCTGCAGAGGTATTCACACGGAGGTTGAAGTTGTCACGACTCATATTGGTATTTGGCAAGATATCCTTATTGCGCATATCGGTAACAGAGAAACGCATACCCGTCTTACCGGAATTAACTGAGAGGATGGCAGAGTTCTGGGTGGTGAAACCTGTGCGGAAGAAATCAGAAGCATTGTTAGGATGCATCATGAATGGACGTTCTTCGCCATCGAAATATTTGAACATGAAGTCATCGGCCTTAGGTCCCCAACTTGAGTTCGTACCAGAAGTGCTGGATGTAGGAAGCTCGCCATTGTAGCCAGCACCATATATCTCCTGGATGTCGTCCCATTTAGCCAACTGGGTATCGATAGTATAAGAACCATTGTACTCCACGGAAATTCTATCCTTCTCCGCCTTCTTGGTCGTAATCAAGATAACACCATGAGAAGCACGGCTACCATAGAGGGCAGAGGCAGCAGGACCTTTCAATACGGTCATCGTCTCGATGTCGTCAGGATTGATGGCAGAGATACCATCACCGAGGTCATAACCACCAGCTTCACCAGCACTGCCAAAGTTGGTATTATCCAAAGGCACACCATCCACCACGTAAAGAGGCTGGTTATTGCCTGCCATTTCTGTATTACCACGAAGAAGCACGCGGGTAGAACCAGAAGCACCGCCAGCGGTGTTCTGCACAACGAGACCAGCCACCTTACCTGAAAGAGAGTTGATGACGTTGGTTTCCTTCGCCTTGGTGAGTTCCTCACCTTTAACCTCCTCCAAGCCATAGCCCAAAGCCTTGCGGTCGCGCTTGATACCAAGGGCGGTAACAACAACCTCATTCAAGGCCTTACCATCCTCTTGCATCGTGATTTTCATGCCATTAGCAGCTTTCACGGTCATCGTCTTGTAACCGATGTAGCTCACTTCGAGCGTTGCTCCAGGCTTGCAGTTCAACGTAAAGTTACCATCTATATCGGTAACGGCACCGTTGGTTGTACCAGCCACCTTCACGCTAGCGCCAATCAAGGTTTCGCCAGTGGCATCCACCACTGTACCCTTGATGCCTTGGTTCTGCTGAACGCTCATCGCTGCATTGTTCATCTGGGCAGCGAGAATGGCAGAAGCAGGCATCCACATCAAACCTGCACCAAGCAGGCCGAGAAACATAGTTTTCTTTCTCATAATTGATATTTTTGTTTTTAGTTTAACATTATTCTTTCCCAAAGATTCCTTCGAGAATCCAAGGAGCATTCACCTTCATACTCTTGAAACGGTCGAAGATGCCATACTTCTCAGAGCCGTTGCCGAAGTGGTTGTTGTCCCAAACGAAAGTAGAGAAGCCTCGTTTGCGAGCCTCCGTAGTCAAGAACTTACAGTAGTAGGTCATGTTTTCATGCACTTTCTCTGAGTTTGACTTATAGTGATCGGTTACTCCCCACTCTCCTATTACGATACCCAGTCCTTTGTTGCTCCAGGTATTCACCGCCTTGTCGAAGAAATCCGTCATCGTCTTCTCGTTTTCTGCAGGTATCTTGCCAGCATCCTTGTAGGCATCACCCCAGTAATCGTAGGTACAATCGCCGGCGTAGCTCCATGGCTGATAGTAGTGAAATTCCACACTCATATAGTTGTTGCCATTGCCTTCGGCATCCTTCGGAATGATGAAATCTCCATTCTCTATGCCAAACCAAGGGTTACAAACGTAAGTCTGTAAGATGAGGTGTCGCTTGGCATTGTTGCCGCCTGTGGCACGAACCATATCCACGAATATCTGATTGTAAGCATTCTGCACTTCGAGGTTCTCGGCAGTAGGTTTGCCCCAGTTGTCCCTGATGTGAACCTCATTGGTACCGGCGAAAGCCAAGCGACTGTCATAATTGGCAAACTCAGAGGCGATATTCATCCAGAGGAGCGCAAGCTTCTGGCAGTTTTCTTCCTTATATTGATAGGTAGGACGACCTTCGAGCCATTTTTCATGATGCACATTGATGATAACCTTCAAACCGTTATCAAGGCACCAGCCCACCACCTCCTTGATACGGGCAATCCAAGCCTTGTCGATGCTCATCGCCTGAGCGTTGGTAATGTGGCACTGCCAACGGATTGGAATACGGATGGCATTGAAACCTGCCTTCTTCACGGCTTGTATCATCTTCTTGGTAACAACGGGATTGCCCCAGGCTGTCTCTGCATGGATAGAACCATCAGGGTTGCCAATCTGCATCGACTCACCATCCTGTCCAGGAGCTGAGCACTCGAATGCGTTGCCAAGATTCCACCCCACAACATCTTTATTCCATTGCTGGGCAGTAGGTATGGATTCGCCTACACCTTCAGAACTGCCGGATGAGGGCAACGTACTTGCTTCGCATGAGAGACATGTGAAGACGCCTATTAAAAAAAGGCTAATTTTCAAAAAGTTCCTTTTCATTTTTATGTTTATATTGTTATTGTTTCGTTTTTTAAATAACTGTTTGACTTACTTAACAGAATCTGGTTGCAAAGATAAAGAAAAGGAACTTCCAGAGGGTTAGATAACAAACAAAAAAGGTTTCAATTCAGACATATCGTCTAAACAGAAACCTTTTCTTTGAATTTAAAACTCTAATTTACAGATACTTACTCGGAGAAACCCCAAAGTGTTTTTTAAATACAGTACTAAAGTACTTCACATTTACAAAACCGGCTTTCACAGATACATCCAGCACACTATCCCCCTGTTTCAGGAAGATTGCAGCCTGCTCCAGACGTATCAAACGCATAAAATCCTGCGGACTTTGGCCCGTAAGAGTCTTCAGCCTACCATAGAAAAGCGTTCTGCTCATCGCCATCTCTCTACAGAGTCGGTCGATATTAAAATCTGTGTCGCTCAGATGAGTCAACACCAAACGGGTAGCTTTATCTACAAAAGCCTGGTCTTGTGGATCCAGAACAGCTTCTGCCACATTTTCGAATGGCTGGCCTTGCTTATTCAAGACAGTATCATCCTTTTTCTCTTCAGAAACTCCAGTAGGTTCCAAGTGTTCATAGGATGAATCAGAACCCACAATCTGCTCGGAAGAAGCAGACTCAGAAGCAACCTCTCCTCTAACAAGAGCAAGGCTTCTGTCCATATAATACTGACTCAACCGGCGACGATTCTTCAAAATACTGGCAACCTTACTCGCAAGAATAGCAGTATCGAATGGCTTGGCTATATAGTCATCAGCACCAAGTCCGAGTCCCTCTATCATAAAGTCACGACCAGCCTTAGCAGTCAGCAGGATAACAGGCAGCCATGATGTTTCCTTATTTTCCTTGATGCTGCGGCAGAACTCATCTCCGTGCATTCCCGGCATCATGACATCTGAAACAACGATATCACATACCCCGCCCTCTTTCAAATATTTCAGGGCAGCCTCTGCACTCTCCACATCAACTACTTGATAAGAATCACCAAAAGTCATTCTGATATATTTGCGAAGATCTTCATTGTCATCGACAAAAAGAAGTGTATCCGTTGAAACATCAGCATCCTGCAGAACCGCAGAAGACACAGTCTGGCAAGTTTCATCATGCTTATCTTCAGCTAAAGAAGATTCAGTTGCAACATTTTTCTTTTCTCCAACAAGCCGGACAGAAGAATCTGTTACATTACCTAATGGCATCTTCACACAGAAAGTAGTACCCTTTCCTTCCTCACTTACGAAACTGAGCTTTCCTCCTAATTTCTCTACAAGCTTCCGTGTAAGCATCAGTCCTAATCCACTTCCCATTTCCTGAGAATTTATCGCATTAGAAGCCCTGAAGAAGGTCTTGAAGATACTCTTAATTTCGGCCTTTGGAATACCTATACCTGTATCACATACATGAATCATAGCCATCTTGCCTTCAACAGAAGCCGACAACGTAACCTTTCCACCTTGAGGTGTATATTTGATAGCATTCGAGAGAAGATTTTCCAATATCAGATCCATCATTTTGACATCAGAATGAATCTGTTGCTGCGGACACGTTTCAATACACAGTTGAATATGCTTCTCCTGAGCTGCCAATACAAACTTTTCCAACTGCACACGTAAAAGCATCGGCAATTCTATATCTTGCAGGCGAACCTGTTCGGCAGACTGCTCTACCTTTTGGAAGTCAAGCAATTCTGTAACCATCTTCAATAGTTTGTTGCCGTTGCGATGCGCCATATCCAAGAATCCACGGCTTTTCTCACTCAAGCTGGAATCATTAGCCAGATTATCAAGAGGAGCCAACACGAGACTCAAAGGAGTACGTATGTTATGGGCAGTATTAACGAAGAAATTGATTTTCTCATCATAATACTTTCGCTGTAAGCGCTCTTTGTAATACTGCCAGACAAAATATAAGATGGCAGCAAAAATACAGAGATAGATAATCCATGCCCACCAGGTATTCCACCAAGGCTGGGCTATATGAATCTCCAAAGTTGTTTCTCCCAATTCTCTACCATTACTTCTGCAGATAGCCTTTACATGAAGCACATAGCTGCCCGAAGGCAAATTTACAAATCGTGCCAACTGATTAGAAGATGGTTTACTCCAATTACGGTCGTATCCTTCCAAATAATATTGATATTGGATATCATACTGGTATTGATAATTGATACTCTCGAAAGAAACAACCAGCGTATTCTCATTATGGCTAAGTTTCAATTTGCCTTCCTTCAACATTTCAAAGAGACATTCATTCCAATAATCAGAACGTTCGACACCTTCAACCTCAACACTATGAATACGAAGTGGAGCGGCATAATTCAAACCTTTGGCAAACATAGGAGTCAAAGCGACAACTCCATCGTTGCTGCCAAAAAGCACCCTGCCATCTGAAGTACACGCAACAGACATTCGGTTATACTCACGTTCCATTCCCTTAAAGATGTTGAGGTTTACTATCTTCCCCTGTTTCATGAACGCCAATCCTTTGTCCGTACTGATCCACAAATTGCCATTAATACCTTTTATAAGTCCATAAACAGTATTAGAAGGCAAAGCGTCCTGATTAGTATAACGCTTAAACTTCTTTGTCAGGAAATCATAATCATAGAGTCCTCCTCCATCCGTTCCAATCCAGATATGACGGGAATCCTGAAAAGCCATACTGTTGACAAACAAATTAATGTCTTTTTCGGGATACTGTTCAGGATAAAAGAAACGACGAGGATGCAAAGGTTCACGCTTATCAATCAAATAGCCTCCATGCGAAGTTCCTACAGCAATAAAACGCTTATCCGGTGATTCCGTGATGCATTGCACTTCGTTGACAGGCAGATAGAATACCGACTTTCCCGTTCCATTCAAATTATATTTATCTGAAGGGAAACAAGCCATATCTCCATCCAAACATCCCACCCAAATATTACCATCGCTATCAGTAAAAAGACTGAATACGTAATCACTCTTCAACATTCCTGTTTTCACAGAATAAGCAGGCATACTAGTGCCATCAGCATGAACCTGATATACGCCATTACCATAGGTACCAACCAGAATTCTGCCGTCTACAGTCTGACAAATCGTAAGCGCCACTTTATTATATAATCCATGATGCCAAAGACGAGTCTGCGCATCATAGACACTTACTCCTTTATCTGTGGCATACCATATTTTCCCATCACGGCTTTGGAAAACATCGTTCACACAATTATCTATCAGTGATTGATTGTTGAGATATTCATGTGTGATATATTCCAATGTATGTTTCATCGGTATTGCCAAATCTACTCCTCCCGAGTAAGAGCCTGTCCATAAATCGCCGAAACGATCGCAGCATAAGGTATATAATCCATTACCATTCAGTACGTTACCCGGACGTCCATCTGTATCAAGCAAGAGTTTGGTTTGTTTGTTCGAACTGTCATAAGCATATATTCCAGCTCCATCTACAGCCATCAGAAGAGTCTGCTTATCATATAAAATGATTGAACGTACGGGAATTTTAGGAATGTTTAGCAAAGATTGGAAATCAGCAGAGTTTATCAGCTTCCAAGTACGATCATCCATCACTTTAACTCCTTCGTGAAAAGTACCCAGCCAGATACGATGTCCCACAATATCATGATAAGAGGATACTACAGAACTGCCACTAATCTTCTTTTCTAACTTCCGGGCAGGCATCGAATAGCAATAAACATCTTTAAATGTTCCTATCAAGAGTTTCTCACCTATAAATTGGATATGATTAATATAGGTATTTTTCAATACAAACCTACCCTTAGCTGTCTCCCGAACTATCTCCTTTCCATCAGTAGCTGCTGATAAGCAATAAATGCCTCTATCCATAGCTAGCCAGAAATTGCCCTTTCCGTCTACCAACAGTTCGTTCAACACGATACTTCCACCTAAAATATGCTGAAGATTACATTTCAAGACAAATGTATCTTTCCTCTTATCATATATATACACCTTTCCCTTGTTGTCGTAGGCGTAAATCAGATGTTGCGCATCCTTAGTCAGTTTAATACTTCTACCACTAGCATCACTATACGGCATCTCTGTGTATAAAGTATAATTGGTTACCTGTTGCCCATTATATCGGTCAACTCCACGCTTAGTACTTATCCACATGGCACCATCCTCTGCCTCGACAATAGAATAAACTCGAGGGCAGGAAAGACCATTGTCAGTATTGAGATTGGAAAGCATGAACATATTTCTGGAAATATGCGCATATGCCTGAAGAGCCGATGCCAACAGCAGCAATATAATCAGAGTGCAGGATTTATATCGTTTCATAATTCATTCATTGATCTTATTTGGAGACAAAGATAATACAAAAAAATGAAAAACAAATAGAATAATGAGATAAAATGAAAAAAATCTATTATCTTTGCAAGATATTAATATAAAGATATAGACTATGATCAAAAGATTATTATCCTTTCTAGACGCATCGCCAGTGAATTTCCTGGCAGTAAAAAATATCTCCGAGGAATTGGAGAAGAACGGGTTCCGCCGTATGAACCCACAGGAGCCTTTGGGCAAGATTGAAGCGGGTGAAAAGTTCTTCGTTACCAAGAACGACTCTTCCATCTACGCCTTCCAAATCGGAAAGAAGCCTTTGGCAGATGCCGGTTTCCACATGATCTGCGCCCACTGCGATTCGCCTACCTTCCGCATCAAGCCAAATGCTGAGATGCTTTGCGAGGGCGGTATCGTAAAACTGAATACCGAGGTTTATGGTGGTCCTATCATGTCAACCTGGTTCGACCGTCCGCTCACCTTGGCAGGTAGAGTCATCGTGAAGGGCGAGAATGCGATGAATCCCCAGACGCTCCTTCTTCATGTGAAGCGCCCATTGCTACAGATCAGCAATCTCGCTATCCACTTCAACCGTCAGGTAAACGATGGTGTGAAGTTGAGCAAGCAGAAGGATGTGCTCCCTATCCTCGGCATCATCAATGATGAACTGGAGAAGGGTAACCTCCTGATGAATGTGATAACCGACGAACTGAATATCCAGAAAGAGGATGTTCTTGATTTCGATCTCTATCTGGCTGATGCCACTCCAGCCTGCACCTTCGGTGTGCACGATGAGTTTATCTCTTCAGGCAGACTCGACGACCTGTCTATGTGCTGGGCTGGTGTAGAGGCGATGATTGCATCTGATGCCAATGATACCACCCAGGTTCTCGCCATCTTCGATAATGAAGAGACGGGGTCCCAGACCAAACAGGGAGCCGGAAGTCCATTCCTTTCATATATGCTCCATCGCATTGCCCTGGCACAGAGCCATACAGAAGAGGCTTATTATCAGGCAGTAGAGCGTGCCTTCATGATTTCAGCCGATAATGCGCATGCCTGGCATCCTAACTATAGCGAAAAATTCGACCCTACGAATCATCCTAAGTTGGGCGGTGGTCCGGTCATCAAGTTCAATGCAGCCCAGAAGTATGCGAGCGATGCTGTATCAGCAGCCATCTTCGCCAACATCTGCGATGCTGCCGGTGTACCATGCCAGCGTTTCGTAAACCACAGCGATGTAGCAGGTGGCAGTACATTGGGCAATATCCTCGCCTCTTCCATCCCATTGAAGGGTGTGGATATGGGCAATGCCATCCTCGCTATGCACAGTTGCCGCGAAACCGGTAGCGTTATCGACCACGAATATTGCGTGAAGGCTTTCACCAAGTTCTATCAGTTGTAAGCAATCCCGATTTATCTCTTCACTCTTCACCTTCTCGCCCGTAACCCCTCTGCTTATCGGGGTTTCGGGAGGTGAAGAGTTTTCTTTATCTCTTCACCCACTCTTCACCCCTCTTCACCCATTTATCTTTTTCTCATTAAAAATTATTTAAAAATCAGTTTCTCCATTCTATCAGCCAGGAAAAGAGGGATGTTGATAAAGGAATCATCCCTCTTGAGATTAAGCATCGAATATCTGATGCGCAAACCAGGTGAGTACCTTTTGTTATACTCTATCAAACTACGCCCCGTGACACTGGTACCCGACTTCACTTCCACCGGAATAACTTCCAAACCACGCTGAACAATAAATTCCACTTCTGCTTTATTACCCGAAGCCCAATAATGGGAACAATTAACGCCATTAGCCACTAGACTCTGAAGAATATAATTCTCTGCCAAAGCGCCCTTATATTCTTTAAATATAGGATTATCAACCAGATAAGCCTCAGGACTCAAATCAGCAAGCACTCTCAATAATCCCACATCAAGACTATAAATCTTGAAGATGCTCAAATCTTCATACGATTTCAAAGGAACTTGCGGAGTAGAGCACAAGCTTACCTTATATATCAATCCCGCATTTTTAAGCCATGTAAGAGCATCCTCATATTCCCTCGCTCTTGCACCAGGACGAACCAGCTGATAAACAAACTTTCTATTTTCCTTAGCCAACTGTGACGGCAAAGACTTCCAAACATGCGAAATCCTATTAGCCAGTAAAGGCGTAGCATGTTTCACAAAGTCCAAGGAATAATCTTGCAAGATATTACGTAGAGTTGTTTCCACGCCACTCAGATCCTTTTCTATCATCTTCATTGCCGCAGCTGGCATTCCACCAGATATACGATAGGCAGTAAATGCCTGAGAAAGTCTATCAAAAAAAACGTCAGGAAGAGGTTCCAAGCTATCTATTGACATATAATATTGGTAAAGCCTTTCATCTCGCTGCTCCAAAAACTCAGAAAAAGTGACAGGATACATATTTATATGGTCAACCTTACCCACAGGAAACGAAAAGCCTTGATGACCAAAAGCCAACCCCAAAAGAGAACCAGCACAAGCCACAACATATTCCGGCGTCTTTTCGCAGAAATATTTCATTGCGCTAATGGCTTCCGGACAGTCTTGTATCTCATCAAGAATAAGCAAAGTCTTCTGAGGCAAAATAGGTTCTGAAGTAAGATATGACAATTGCTCGAGGATTTGCAGCGGGTTCTTGGTCTTGCGAAAGATATCGCAGACTCCCTCTTCTTCATTGAGACTAAAATATGCGCAATGCTCAAAATACTCTTCTCCGAACTTCTGAAGTACAGAAGTCTTTCCTACTTGTCGAGCGCCCAGCATAATCAATGGCTTACGGTCTTTTTTAGCTCTCCATTGTTTTAATTCTTGAATAATTATTCTATTAAACATTTTTTAGCACCTCCATCGTTAAAGTGCGGAAAATATGTAAGTTTACACATTTCTGATACTTCTTTTGTGAAATTCTCCACATTTTTCACACTTGAGTTTTATTTTTCATCGCAAAGATACTAAAAAAGCGACAAGCAAACAAGCATTTACTACATTTTTAACCAACTTTATTACATCATTTACTGAGCCCACTTTAAAAAGGGGCTCAATATATTATTCTTTTCCTTTTATCGTTCCTAATTCTTTCACATTCTTCTCAAATTCATTTCTTTCACCAATAGCTCCATTACGCAGTTTTGCCCGATAATTGTATATCGTATTAACTGCATAATGAAGGAATTCTGCTATCTTCGTACTGTCATCAATACCCAGTCTTATCAAGGCGAATACTCTCACCATTGCCGGAAGTTTCGCAGCATCAGTAAGATGGATTTGTGCCTCCGGCTTCAGAAGGCTATTGAGGTCTTCCACGAAATCAGGGAACAGATGCAGGAAGACCTTATCGAAATTTGCATAGAGTTCTCCCAACTCGTGTTCCTTCAGTTCACTGCTTCTCGTCATTGAATAAAGTTCCTGATATTCACGGTTCTTTACCATTTTATTGACATGGAGACGCAACTTATCCAGTTTATCTATATAATGAGAACATGCTCCCAGGAACTGACCTATATATTCTTCCTTCACACCATTTGACTCATTCAGTTTATCATTTGGCATCTGCCAAGATTATCGTTAACACGTTAATACGCATGCAAAAGTACAAATTTTATTTTTAAATGGAGGGGAGAAATGGGGAAAAAGTGAATAAAAGGACGAAAAAAAATGGTTTTATTTATCGGGAACAGCAGACTGGCGAAACTAGAACAGCAGACTAGCGGTAGGAAGAACAGTGGGCTGTCTGAGCCAAACAGCGAACGAAAACCGGTTTGTCAGGTTTTTCTATAACCGAAATATCATACCGGTTACGGCTGATATCAGAAAAGAAGAAGAAAAATTGATTTTACTCTTCACTCTTCACCCAATCGCTGGGAATGCCTTTATATAAAGGGGGTTCGAGAGGTGAAGAGTGGGTAAAGAGAGGTGAAGAGTTACAAAAAACTCTTCACCCTCCGCAATGCCTTTATATAAAGGGGGTTCGAGCTATCGGGTGAAGAGTGAAGAGTTTTTGGCTATTCCATTGCCTCATATCCTTTATTCTGAACCAACTTACCATTGAAGGCAAGGCTCCGCTGAGGTATCGGGAAGACGATGGAACAGGACGAGAGAGCGGACTGAACAGAACGGCGAAGATGCGATGACTTGAGGAACTTGCCGAAACGGATAAGGTCCTGACGGTGACAAGTCTCGCCCGCCAGCACAACCTGACGGTCTTCCAGAATATTGGCAAGCGATGACTTGCGCGCAGGCAAACCGGCATGCGCACGAACCATATTATACTCTGCCCTGCCATCCCCATCGTTGCGCTCCATCGCCTCAGCCTTCATCAGCAACACATCGGTATAGCGGAAACGGAAAAGAGGTTTGGCTGGCCGTGGATGCAGAACAGAATCAGCCTCATCCATCAGCAGCGCATCTTCCGGCATCTGATAACGCACAGAACTGTTGAAGATTTCATCCTCCTCTAAACTGCAGCCCTCATCAGCCAATCTATTGCAATAGAAGATGCAGGTTTCCCATGCATTCAATATTCTGCTGCGGTTCTCACTCGCCTTGCCGCCCGTAATGAGCGAGGCGCCATCGGCAGTACGCACCATAAATTCCAGGTCCCTACCCTTCGGACGCTTCCTGTAACCCTGCGCCCAATCATTGTACATATAGATTTCAGCATTCAGCGCCAGTTTAGCCAGCAGGAAGTTGACCACAGGCTGCGTGATGCGCCCATAATGAGAGCCTTCCTCCAAACTTGACGTCTGAGGAAGATAAGGCAACACCTGCTGCAATTCGCTGAAGATGAAATGGAAGATTTCGCTCCGTTCGCTCTGAGCCGACAGCTTTTCATCGGTAACCGAAGAGCCCGATGCCGGTTCATAGATGAGTGATTCTGCCGCAGACAGGAGTACCGGAATCCTGCCATACAAATCCATCGCCTCATAATACATCATGGCTCTGATGGCACGCACCTCAGCCTTGAACTGCGCCTTCTGGTTATCGGTAAGCCGTACAGACTGGAAATCTATCATATCCAGCGACTTGTTGCACATGCCGATAGCCCGATAAAGATATTGCCAGGAAGAATAAAGCTGCTCATCATCAGGAGAAAGAGAAAGCAGATTGTCCAAACGCTGAATATCGCAGATGCCTTCCCCATCTATCGCTCCACCCATAAAATCATATAAAGGAGCTATGGTCGTATCGAATATTTCAGACGCAGAACCATTGCTGCCACCCCCATCGAGCTGATCCTTAGGATGCTCATTCAAGCACGATGAGAATGCCAACAGGGTCAGGAAAGAGATGACCCACGTGAACAAATGTGAAATATATCGTCTCATAACCATATCACATGAAGTTTAGGTTTCAAACTGTCAAGACTGCGAATAACAGCAATCCGACTGCAAATATAAGAAAAAAGAATGATAAAAGGACACAAATATAGTAAAAATCTACGCAAATTTTGCGGTTATCAAATTTATTTGTACCTTTGCACCCGGTTAGCAGAGAGCTAACTAAGGGGTGCTACCGCCGGAAAAGAGAAAAAAGCGGATGCTGAGAATATACCCATCGACCTGAACCAGATAATGCTGGCGTAGGAAAATAAGGCAAATTCCCCCTTATATGATGTTTTTAATTTAAATAAATGAAAAGATTCAACGGGATCGCACTCAGTGTAGCGTTTTGCTCTTTGGCAAGCCAGGCTGCACTGGCACAGACAAAAATCGACACCTTGAAGGTGCAGAATTTGAATGAAGTGATTGTAAAAGGCGTACGTGCCGCAAAGGAAGCTCCATACGCCGTGGCTAACATCAGGAAATCAGAACTCAAACAATTCTCTTGCTCAGGTCAGGAATTGCCATTTCTCCTTTCTCGTACACCGGGCATCCTCGCCTGGAGTGAGAACGGTATCGGCACCGGTACTACCTATATGCGCATTCGTGGCGCTGCCGGAAGCCGCATCAATGTAACACTCGACGGAGTGGCTCTCAACTCACCGGAAGACCAGACCGTTTTCTGGGCTAACATGAACAGTTATTCTTCGCTCCTGGGCAGCATCCAGGTACAGCGCGGCGTAGGTTCTTCTACCAATGGCGACGGTGCCTTCGGTGGAAGCATCTCTATGGCTACAGCTGCTCCTTCGCTCACTCCTACTGCAGAAGTTACCGGTTCTTTCGGTTCTTACAATACCTATCATACAGGCGCCAGCTTCTCTACAGGTCTGCTCGGCAAGCATCTGATTTTTGACGGTGCTTATCACGAGACAGCTACCGACGGTTATGTAGACGGTACAGCAGGCCGCTCAGGTTCTTACTATGGCGGACTGACCTGGCTGAGCGATAACTTCAAGGTAAGCTACAAGAACATCGGCAACTTCGAGAAGACCGGTCAGGCTTGGAACGGTGTGCTGGGCGGAGATTACAACTCTAACTTCACCCTCCTTGAGGATGGCATCCGCACCTATAAAGATATGTATAAGGCAGGTCTGGATAAGTTTAACGTGCTGACAGGTGATTTGGTTCGCAACGGCAAGGGCGATTATACCATCACTCCTTATACCCTGCGCGACGGAAGCAAATGGGACAAGACTACTGATAACTTCTATCAGAACCACAACATCCTTTCGGCTACCTGGACACCTGGCAGCCACTGGAGCCACAGCCTCTCACTGCATTATACCTATGGCTACGGCTACTACAAGGAGTTTAAGAACAACGCCAAGTTTGCCAAGTTCGGACTCGTTTACAAGGATGCAGAAGGCAAGAAGGTTAAGAAGTCTGACTTCATCCGCAAGAAGGGACTCACCCAGCATACCTACGGCATGGTATACAATACCAACTACAAGGATGAGCACTGGGATGTTATCGGCGGATTGAACCTGCAGCAGTTCCGCGGCAACCACTGGGGATACCTTACTTATATCGCCAACCAGGATGCCGAGAAGAAGTTCTTCGGCAGCAACGGCCAGTATAAGTACTATGATTCTGATGCCCACAAGTATGACTACAGCGCCTTCGTCAAGGCAAGCTATCGCTTTGCAGACTACTGGAATGCCTTCGCTGACCTGCAGTATCGCCGTGTAGAATACAAGACCGACGGTATCAACGATAAATTTATCGCTCAGGCAGATGGCAGCTACAAGAACCAGGAGCTGAACATCAACGAGAAGTACAACTTCTTCAACCCTAAAGCAGGTATCAGCTTCAACAAGGATGGCCACAAGGCATACGCATCTGTAGCCTACAGCAACCGCGAGCCAGAGCGCAACAACTTTACCGACAACTTCAACTATCCATTCCCTAAAGAGGAGAAGTTGCTCGATGTAGAGTTCGGCTATCAGTATCAGGGCGACAACTGGCATGCAGGCGCCAACTTCTACTATATGGATTATGACAACCAGCTAGCTCAGACCGGACAGTTGAGTGACATCGGCGAGGCGCTGACCACCAACATCAAGGATTCTTACCGTATGGGTGTAGAGCTGACAGCCGGCTGGGCACCATTGTCATGGTTGTCTGTAGAAGGAAATGCCGCTTTGAGCAAGAACAAGATTAAGGACTTTGATGAGTATGTAAGCAACTGGGAAGACGACAAGAAGCCAGGCGTAGTACATTACGACAACTCAACCCTGTCTTATTCTCCATCAGCTATCCTGAACGGATTCATCGATATCCACTATGCCGGTTTCTCTGCTACCTGGCACACCAACTTTGTAAGTCGCCAGTATATTACCAATACAGAAGACCGCGACTTCTCACTGCCATGCTATTCACAGAGCGACCTGAGCCTGAACTACAGTGCTAAGGTAACCAAGGCACTCGGCATCAAGGAGATAAGCTTCGGTGTAGACATCAACAATATCTTCAACCGCCACTATGCTGCCAGCGCATTCACCTGGGGCAATGCTATCGGTTACGGATATACATTGGACAACCGATTCAAGCAGATAGCCTACATCCCGATGGCAGATACCACCTGGATGACGCATCTTACATTGAAGTTCTAATCAGAAATCATCATGATGGATTATATTGCATCACATGGTTTAGACATCTTTACCACGGTACTCGGACTGGTTTATATCCTGTTGGAGTACCGTGCCAGTATCTGGCTTTGGCTGGTAGGCATCATCATGCCTGCCCTGGACGTATGGCTCTATTGGAGTCATGGTCTTTACGGCGATGCGGGTATGGCGGTCTACTATACGATAGCCGGTATATATGGTTATGCCGTATGGAAATATGGCAAGAAGCACAACCAGAAGGAGAAAGAAGAACTTCCGATTACCTATATGAAGAAGTCGCTCTATCTCCCTACTCTTCTGTTCTTCCTGGCAGCCTGGAGTATCACCTATTATATACTGATAACTTTCACCAACTCTACAGTTCCTCTGCAAGACAGTTTCACCAATGCCCTGAGCTTTGTGGGGCTCTGGGCGCTGGCACGCAAATATATCGAGCAGTGGTTCTTCTGGATTATCGTAGATGCCGTTTGCTTCTATCTCTATATCGTCAAAGGTATCCCATTCAAGGCAGGACTTTACGGTCTCTACGTCATCATCGCCGTAGCCGGATACTTTAAATGGAAGAAGATGATGATAAAAAAGAGTTGATAGTTAATAGTTCAGATATTATAGACGGAAAAAGGAAGCCAAGGCAAAAACAAACTTGCCAGGCTTCCTTTATTTCATTTATATAAACAAGAACCACTATACCAAGGTTCCGCGCTTAAACTTATCCTATCAGCGAAAAGCACATCCTTTATGCCCTTTTCACCTTTAATCCGTTTTCGATACTAACCAGTTCATCGCTGAATCCAGCATCAATCTTCAGTCTTTCTTCCACTTTTGAACAACTGTGGATAACTGTGCTATGATCACGATTACCAACGAGTTTGCCGATTCTCGAAGCAGGCATTTTGGTATATTTCTGTGCCAGATACATCGTTACCTGTCTTGCCACGACATAATCACGCTTACGGCTCTTGCTGTTCACGGCAGTAACCGTTACATTATAATGATGGCAAACCGTTTCTACGATGTCATCGATGGTGAGCGGCTTATCATCCACCTTCACCGCACGCTTGATGACGCGCTCGGCAAGACGGATATCAATGCTGCTGTTATAAACAATGCTGTAAGCCAGAAGACCATTGATGGCTCCCTGCAAATCGCGCACACTTCCGTTACAGGTCTGGGCGATGAAAGAGATGACATCTACCGGAATCTTCAAACCGTCACGACGGATCTTATTGCTCAGGATATCCACACACAACTGGATATTCGGCTTCTCCAACTCGCAGACCAGACCACAAGAGAAACGGGTGAGCAAACGGTCTGGCATATCCTTCAACTCTACCGGAGGGCGGTCGCTCGCCAGAATAATACGCTTTCCGTTGCGGAAAAGGTGGTTGAAGATATGGAAGAAGGTATTCAGCGTCTTCGCCTTACCAGCCCACTCCTGGATATCATCCACAATCAGCATATCGATAGACTGATAGAAATTGATGAAATCATTGCTCGCATTATGGAGCACAGCATCAGTATACTGGGTCTGGAAAAGACGGGCACTCACATAGAGCACACGCTTCTGAGGATACATCTGCTTCGCTTTCAGACCGATGGCATTCACCAGATGCGTCTTACCGCTACCCGAAGGTCCGTAAATGAACATTGGATTAAACTGGGTGGTGTTGGGATGCTCGGCAATAGACAATCCTACGGAACGAGGCAGCTTGTTGCTGTCACCCTCCATATAATTGTTGAAAGTAAGCTTCGGGTCTAACTGTGTATCAATGTCTTCCTGCTGCTGGGCAGCCGTCTGCTGGGCACGCTCACGAGTTTGCTTTGCCATATCAGCATCGTCTGGATCTGCCTCTATATCTTGAGAAAGCTTATGCTCCTTATCGGTTACAACACGATAAGTGAGACGGATTCCTTCACCAAAATTACGATGCAGCACCTTACTTAACAAGTCAACAAAGTTCTGTTCCAAGTACTCGTATACGAACGGACTCGGAACCTGCACCAACAAAGTCTTTGTCGACGGCTTGTACGATTCAAAGACGATTGGCTTGAACCATGTGTTATATTGCTGCTCTGTTACACTGTCCTTTATGAGCAAAAGACTGTTGTCCCAGAGGGCTTTTGGACTTGCTAACATTGATTACTTATATTATTAATACTTTAATTCACAAATGACGGGACGCACCAAAAGATGCGAAATCACGTGCAAAGTTACAAAAAAAATAGGAGAAATGCAAATCCCCTTATTTAAAATATTTTAATAGATAGTCTTTAAATTACTGAATACCAAACACTTGTCAAAAATACAAATATAGCAGACTGAAAATCAGTGAAACAATAATGTAACGTCCCCGAAACGGCTAACAAACAAACAGTTTGCGAGTCATTTCGGGGCGTGAAACATACCGAATCTTATTTAGACTAAATTTATTTAGCTCAAACTCTTTTTACTTGTCTTTTCTGCCGAAAACAGAGAAATGGACATAGCGTTTCGGATGTGCCTTCAAGTCGATAACCAAGGAGTCGGCATGACTCATGGTTGACGTCAGATTGTCGTACAGTTTGGTATCGTTCATCAGCAATCCGAGGCTGCCCTGGTTGCTGTTCAGCTTCTCAGTAAACTGATGAGCACTCTCCAAAGTCTGGTTCACCTTGTTCAAAGTGCCCTGCACATCAAGACTGGCCAGATTAGCTGTGAGGCGGTTGGTATTATCCAGCACGCCATTTGCCTTTCCAATCATACCCGGAACCTGTTTGTTGAGTCCTGCCATCAGGGTATTCAGTTCACGTGTAGAAACGGTGAGGTTGCTTGTGATGGTTTCCACATTATGCAGCGAAGCAGCCAGAGCCGGGTCAGCCAGCAGCGCATTCACGCTGGTAAGGATAGAATCCAACTTAGGCAACATCTTTTCCACTACCGGAACCAGGTTGGCAGCCTTATCCATCATGCCTCCGTTTACAGCACCCGGAATGATACCTCCCGGTTCTACTCTTTCGCGCGGATTGTTTGCCAGAAGCAGATTCACCTGCAGGTTACCCATCAAGTCTTTTACTATTTCGGCTTTACTGCCCTGCGGGATTCTCAAATCCTTGATAATATCCACCTTTACTTTGATAGGACCATTCTCCTTGTAATCATATTCCAAACCATCCACGATACCTACCTTATAACCATCCGCATAAATAGGCGTAGAGGCACCCAGTCCCTGGATGTCATCAAACGTCATATAGTAGGCGTTGTTGGTAGAGAACAGATTCATGCCTTTCAGAAAATTGATTCCGAAATACATAATCAAAATACCGACAATAGCTACAAGAGCTATCTTGATTTCTTTTGTTAGCTTCATATTTATCTCTTTATATATTCGTGCTTATATCTTATCCTTACTCAGGTCAATCAGCGGTTTCTGTTCTGTTTGAACTCACGTATAGCCTGATTCACATCATATTTCTTTCCATTCTTGAAAGCTATGATGAAAGCTTCCGGGAACTTCTCGGCAAGCGTCTTGCGCAAGCGGAAAATCTCATTATAGTTGGTAGAAGCTCCCATCGTATATTTCACCATATTGCCTTCCTGATAACTGTCATAACCGGTTTCGCCCTTAAAATGGGCATCGCCCTTGCGGAGCGTGCGGTTGCTGACAAATATCTGGAGCTTGAAGACAGGCGCATCGGCTACATTGGCTTTCTGCTGTGCCGGCTTGTTCTGAGCTACAGTTCTGTTCTGCTGCGTCTGTCTGCTCTGCTGAGCCGGCTTATCCTGCGGGTTCTGTCTTCTGTTCTGCTGAACCGTTTTAGCCTTTGTTGCTCTGGTTTCCACCTGCTTCACCGTTCTTCTCGGCGCAGTATCCGCCTCCTCAGCACGGCGCTCGTCCTTCTCCTGTTTCGTATCAGAAACTATCTTGGCAACCGGCACCGATTCTGTATCCGCAGCCCGATAAGGAACCGAGATGGATTTATCGTATTTATTGCGATATTGCGCAAAACCTTCGTAGATGCCTCGGGCGATATCATCCACCCTGCTGGCATCGTTGAGCAGTCTTTCTTCATCGGCAGTAGTGATGAAACCGAGCTCTATCAGACAGCTAGGCATCGAGGTTTCTCTGAGAACCAGGAATCCTGCCTGATGCACACCCTTATCCGGACGGTTGGCACGGGAACATACCTTTCGCTGAATATTGCGCGCCAGTTCTACGCTTCTCTCCATATTCTTACCCTGTATAAACTCGAAGATGATGTAACTCTCAGAAGATCGCGGGTTGAAACCCTGATAGGTCTGCTGATAGCCCTTCTCCATCGAGATAACGGAGTTCTCTCGCATAGCCACATCGAGATTATCCTTGGCACGGTGCATACCGAGCGTATAGGTTTCAAAACCGCGGGCTATCTTACCGGCTGGCAGCGCATTGGTATGTACCGAGATAAACAGGTCGGCATTGGCGCGGTTAGCAATGTTGGCACGCTGTTTCAGAGGAATAAAGACATCCGTCTTGCGGGTATAGATGACTCTCACATCCGGCATATTGCGCTCAACATATTTGCCAAACTGCAATGCCACAGAGAGATTGATATTCTTTTCTTTGGAAATAGCACCAAGTGCGCCCACATCATGACCGCCATGACCTGGGTCGATAACGAGCGTGAAACGGCGGTTGGAGCCTGTCGCTGTCAGCACCAACATACACAATAGGGTCAATATGAGTGTTATTTTCTTCAACATATCTTTCTGATGATTTTGCAAAATTACTACTTTTGTATCAGAAAACCTAAATCTACTATAAAGTTTTATCATTTGTTAATACAACTTCTACCCCTGCGCCGTCACAATCTGCTCCAAAAGGAGGATTAACTTTGGTAATGGCGAGTTGTATTTTCTGAATAGTCGGATATTCTGCAAAGAGTCGCTTTCCTATCCTTCCGGCTACATGTTCCAGCAGTTTGCTAGGTATCTCCATCTCCTGTTTCACGAGTTCATAGAGTTCTGCATAGTTGAGGGTTCCAGCCAGTTCATCGGTTTCCATGGCTCTGGAGAAATCATAGCTCACATCCAGATTCACCACATAATCGTTGCCCACCTGGGTTTCCTGTGGCAGAACGCCGTGATATGCATGGAAACGGACATTCTTCAAGTATATCTTACTACGGAAAAGCATAGTTTATATCAGTTTCTATCTTGGGGATTAGGATTAGGATTCGGAATCACTATCATCGTAAAGTTTCATCAGGCTACCATCCTTCAGATATCTCTTCAGGGCTGTCACAACACCTTTCTTCCAGGTATTGATGTTATCTGAAGTAAGCTGGAGCTGATAAACGAGTTTGATGACATGTTCGATAGGCATACGGTAGCGCAGCACACCGGAAATCAGCTTGGCATAGTTCCAGTATTCAGGATTAAACTTCTCGCTCAATCCCTCAACCGTAATCTTATATCCTCGCTTGTTCACAAACTGGAAGTCGTATCGCTTCAAGCCTCCATCCAGAATGGTCTTCACGATCTTGCCTTTGCTTACAGATTTAGGCAGCATGATACCCTCGTCCTCATCCTGCAAACCCGTGAAGATTTCGTATGGATGACCGTCGAGCAGTCCTACAAGAGCCACCCATTTCTCCTTATTATTCTGGAATCGCACCACATCGCATTCCAGTTCTCGAGGTCGCACCTCCATTACTTCAGGAGAGAAAACAGGAAGATGAGTTTCCTCTGAAACAACATTGGCTATCTGATCATAGAGTTTATTCCAATCAGACTGTTCTACATGATAATTCTGATGAAGTGTTGCCAGATTAGCATTCAATTCATCTATAAGAGCCTTGGAAGCCTCTTCAAAAGTCATATTTTCAATATATTCCATATCAAACGTTTCATATTTAGGTGCAAAATTAAACTTTTATTTCTAAAATCTGAAACGTTTTGGCATATATTTCACTAAAAAAGTGAAAGAAAGACAACTTTTTGGGAAACTTTCACTAACTTTGCAGCAAAATAGGGTTCTGAAATGGAACAGAACTCCTATATATATAATAAGGTATAATGATAAAATAAAAAAGATATGGAATCGATTAAGAACAGAACAAGCATCAGAAAATATGCAGAGAAGGAAGTATCTGAAGAACTTCTGAACCGCCTTTTGGAAGAGGCAGAGCGCACCCCGACAATGGGAAACCTGCAGCTTTACAGCGTTGTGGTAACAAGAAGTGAAGAAGGAAAGAAGACGCTGGCGCCAGCCCACTTCAACCAGCCGATGGTAACAGAAGCCCCGGTCGTCCTCACCATCTGTGCCGATTATCGCCGCACAACCCTCTGGGCAGAGAACCGCAAGGGAACCCCGGGCTATGACAACATTCTCTCTTTCATGAATGCAGCTACCGATGCCCTTCTCTTTACCCAGACCTTCACGAACCTGGCAGAAGAAGCCGGTTTGGGCACCTGTTTCCTGGGAACTACGGTTTATATGCCAAAGATGATTATCGACACCCTGAAGCTCCCTAAGCTCGTAATGCCAGTAGCCACATTGACCATCGGCTGGCCGGCAGAACATCCAGCCCTGAGCGACCGTCTCCCTCTGCGCAGCATCATCCACCACGAGCATTTCGAAGATTACACCCCAGAAAAGATAGATGACTTCTATGCAGAGAAGGAAGCTCTGGAAGAAAACAAGGAGTTCGTTCGCATCAACAACGTAGAGACCCTAGCCCAGGTTTTCACCGACATCCGATACACAAAGAAGGATTGCGAGGCGATGAGCCAAGGTTTCCTCGAAGCCCTCAAGCAGCAAGGATTTATTTAGAGGTAAAAAAGTAAAAGGGTAAAAAGGTAAAAGGGTAAAAGGGTAAAAAGCCCCCTCTCCCTCTTTACGCCCCCGTTCCCTGCGATTCCATCGCAGGTCCCAATCCTTAATCATAAAGCCCCAAAAGCGCATCAGCAGACAAATGCCGATGCGTTTTTTTTGTAAATTTACGTATGTTTTATTCCAAGCAACGTAATGTCAAATATCATTGTACTGTACGCAGGAACAAAAGGACTAACAGAACTTTGATTCTTCAAAGCAAGATTATATGGTACGTATACCATCCAGCGCTCACTGATATGCATTTTCTGCAAAGCAGTAGACAAGCCATCAATTTCTTGTTTTTGCAATGTTCCTTTTGCAGAAATGGTTAATCGCAAATCTGAGGAGACATTCCTATCCTTCCCTGAAAACGTAGTATAAAATACAGTTCCCCTTTCTTCATTATCAGTTGGCATTAACATACCTTGAATATCTACCACAACCGAATCGGTATAGATCGGAACAGAAGTATTTGTACTATTTTCTAGAACATGCACTACGATATTATTTTCTTTCTGTACTCCAAACTGCTCTTGAAGAGACCAATTACGTATAATTTTCCAATTATTACTTCCAGCATTAATTGCTGAATCAGCCTTGAAAAATATACCTTGGAAAAACGCATCATTCCTCTCTTTCCAATTAGCATATTCATCTTCCTGTTCAGATGATTCGCTACAAGATGCTATTGTCAAGAGTAGCAATACTCCATAAATCAGTTTCTTATACATTTTCATTCATTCCATTCATTTTTTATCTTTTACCTACCAAAGATATTTTACAAGGAAAAGAATTTTCTTTTTTGAACAAAGGGAAGTTTTCACGAGGAGCGTGTTGTGTAGGATATATAGAACTTCCGGTACTCTGATATATTACATTTCCATTAGCATCTTTCTCAGACATTCTATCTGTCCATACAAAAACTTTACCTGTAACTTCATATTTATTTGTCATAACAATAGGATTTTGGGTAACTTCAGCTACATGAAAATCAATTTTTGTATATGAATAGAATTCTTTGGAAGTGCCAAAATAATATGTATTCGGACTTAAATTTGAAGAAAGTGCATTTGGATTTAACTTATCTAATCCTTTCATGTTTTCCAATCTAAAAAAGAACTGTCGATTAGCCCTTTTCCATCCATACCACATTTTGTATTGCGCACCAAAATGTATAAACAACTTGAAATCATCAGTAACGTAAACAGAACAAATTGTTTTATGATTACCATCTTTTTCAATAAAACCATTTACTGGCCAAGAATCTTCACTCGTGTAGTCTTTCTCAACACTTCTTGTCGAATTTGGCGAATATTCTGTATAACTTGTTGCAAAGATTTTCTTATCGTCATCATTCATTTCATCAGAAAAAGGGATATCTCGAAGAGTACCATCAACTAGTACTTTATTACATTCACCGACTAAGTACGGAGCAACAGCAGTATCTTTTGAAGCAGGTTTATAAAGAGATAAGTCTGTAGAATCTGCAGCATTAGCTACTAATATACCTGCATACTTTGTCTTATAATCCAAATATTTTGCTCTGAAATCATCCACAGATGAAGCTGTTGCACCTATTTTATCAAGTTCCTTATCTGCTTTATCATTAATCATAGCCAAGCTTTCAAAGCCCAAACTTTTAACCAATTGAGCTCGTTGTTGTGATGTCTTTGTCCTAAGAATACCAACAAAGTGAGTAAAGCCTTCCTCATTATCAAAAGCCAAGACTTTCACTTGAGATTTAGTATTCGAGCTACAAGTTACCTTGTCACCACTATTAATTGTAACGACATGTGGCAATTTCACGTTTGAAGTTGTTACATTAGCTCCATCTTCATCAGAACATGATGAAAAGAATGCGCATAGAAGCGCAAATAAAAAAAATACATTTTTCATTTTGATTATACTTTAAAATTAAACTTTATTTTTAAAATATACCGATATATTCTTTACCATTAATAAGAACTGAAATTCTAGACGTTTCTTTAAGTACATTTGATTCTACAGGGATAATAACACCATTTGTAATGATACTTTGTTTTGTACAAATAAGTTCTCCCGTATTAGAAAAGAATGACAGCATTGAAAATTGTGACTTTTCAACACCAGATTCAATACAAACAGATTGTGCTGTCACCTTCAATTGTATTTCTTTCTCACGACGAGGTGCTTTATGAGTATGATTTCGCCCTCCATCATAAATTGTACAAACGACATTATATTCTTCAAAATCACAAACTTTTCCTTTGGCAGAAATGCCTAGAAAAATTAACGCAAAAATCAGCAATAATACTACTTTCATTTTTCTATCAATTAATATTCGGCTGCAAAAGTATTGAGAAAAAAGCAAAATGACCCAACGAATTATTGACAACCATTTGACAAATGGGGATTTTAAGGAAAATAAGCATAATCCATATAGTTATTTAAGAATAATATACTAACTTTGCAGCATGAAGCAGTTTATATATATCATTATGTTTATGTGCGTTATTTCGTGCTCAGATAAGCCAAATAATCGCAATCACTTTTGTGCTATAGCCAAACTCTTATATAAAGACCAAGCTACAGCATCCAACTATCTTGACACTATAAATATTTCTTCATTTCACAAAGATGAACAACCTTACTGCGAACTTCTTAAAATCCAAGCACTGGATTTAACAGATAACGATATAAAGCCATATGAAAGAAAGATAGATTTCGTCATAAATTATATGCAAAATAAAAAAGACAAAGCATTTTTAAAACTCGCCTATTATTATGCTGGAAGAATAAAGCAGGATAAACGAAAAGCACTCGAAAGCATTAACTATTTTAAAATAGCTATTAGCAATGACAATCCATATGGTGTTAATAGCAGATGCTATGCACAAATGGCAGAAGTCTATTGCGAACAATACCTATATGATTATGCCAAAGACATGTATAACAATGCTTATTATGAAGCAAAAAAAGATAACGACAGAATTGGGATGGCAAAAATACTAAAAGAAAAAGCTTTAGTCTATTTAGATGAAAAGAAAAGTAAAACAGCATTAATGTACCTTGACAAAGCTCTCAAAATTGCTCAAGACATAAATGACAGTAATTGTATAAATAGCATAAAAAGCTATTATGCCATTACTTATGTAGAGATGAAAGACTGGGAAAATGCTCAAAAAGTATTACCAAGTTTCATGCGAACTATAAGTCAGGCAGACACTAGTGCTTACTATTACATTGCAGCAAATATATATCGCCATACAAATAAAGCCAAAGCAAAATATTTCTATAAATACCTAAAAGACAATGGAGATATATATGCTAAAGAAGATGCTTATTCTTTCCTCACAGAGGAAGCTTTAGCTGATAAAGATGACAATAAAGTAGCTGACTTTTTCGAAAGATACAAACAACAGATAGATTCAATTCGGAGAAATACGAACTCAGAAATGATGGCAAAAATCAAAGGACTGTATGATTATCAAAAGCAGAAAGAAAGAATCACCAGAATATCAAAAGAGAAAAATGAATTCAAACTTTTGTTTGCTTCTACAACTGTTTTTTTACTCTTAGTTACAACTTTTGCCTTTTTATTAATCAGTAGATTGAGACGAAGAGCTCAGGAAGAAAAAAGGCAAGTATTCATGCTGAAGAAATTGCAAGACGAGATGCGCCAAAACAGTCTGAAGAAAATAAAAGAAAACAACAAACGCATAGATGAATTAGAATTGCAACTCATAAATGCTACAAATGAAAAAGATGAATTGAAGAAAAGATTAGCTGATGAGAAAGAAAAATTGTTAGCGCAGAATGCCATAAACAAACTGAAGATTGAAGAAGAAAATCGAGCTTTAGGCAGCATCAAGAACACTGATATAGGGATTATGATACAAAAGAAGAAAAGAAGTGAAACCAAAGAGTATCTGACAAAAGAAGAGAGAAAACAAATGGAAGATACCTTTGATCAGTTCATGCCAAGTTTTAAAGAAAAACTTTGGTCGGTATATGATATCAGCAATCGAGAGTTAAATGTTTGCATGCTCATCAAATTAGGGTGCAAGCCTGCTGATATGGCATGTCTGTTAGGATGCACACCATCAGCCATCTCGAAAATAAGAATCAGATTATACAAAAAGTTCTTTAATAAGCCGGGGAGCGCAGAAGATTGGGACAGGTTTATTCTTTCTCTATAAGTATAAATATGATAAAAGCTCATTTGCCTTGGTGCAAATGAGCTTTTAACTTATATAAAATATGTGATGTTTATTCAACCACGATTGGCTTGTACTTAGGAACCAATGCCTTCATGATGCACCAGCCTACGAGGTAAGCAACACTACAGATGCAGAATACAATCATGTAGGCACCTGGCTTGCCATCGAAGCCCATGAAGCTGAAGTCTGAACCCAGACCATCTGCATAGGTGAAGAGCATACCGGAACCCTTGTTGATCAGGAAGGAACCGATACCACCTGCCATCGCACCAATACCGGTGATAGTAGCTACAGTTGACTTAGGGAACATATCACCGATGGTAGAATAGAGGTTAGCTGACCATGCCTGATGACCTGCACCGAGCAAACCGATGATGATAGCTGGCCACCATGCACTGTACTCACCCATAGGCTGGGCAATCAGACCGAGCAATGGGAAGCAAGCGAAAATCAACATCGCACGCATTCTGCCGATATATGGATTCATACCCTTCTTGTCAACAAAGTAGGTTGGCAAGTAACCACCACCAATACTCAATACGGTTACAATAGCATAGAGAGTGAAGATGAGGGCGATACCCATACCTGAATCTGAAGAATAACCATACTGGTCAGAGAAATAAGCTGGTGCCCAGAAGAGGAAGAACCACCAAACACCATCAGTCATCAACTTACCAACGATGAATGACCAGGTCTGACGGTAGCTGAAGCACTTCAGGAAACCAATAGTTTTCTCCTCAGCGGCAGTTTCTGTCTCTTTCCCAGCCTCAATCTTTTCGAGGTCCTCATCCTGCTCAATATAAGTAAGCTCAGCCTTGTTTACATACTTGCTGTTAGATGGTTTGTCATAGAGCCATACCCAGAGGCCCATCCATACGTAACCGAGCACACCGATGATGATGAAGGCCCATTCCCAGCCCATGCTGCGAGCCAACAAAGGAATGGTAGCTGGAGCTGCCAAAGCGCCTACTGAAGCACCACTGTTGAAGATAGCGGTAGAGAAAGCACGGTCTTTCTTAGGGAAATACTCTGCTGTTACCTTGATGGCTGCAGGGAAGTTACCTGCCTCACCCACAGCAAGAATCAGACGGCAAGAGAGGAACAACCATACACTGATTGTAGCAATCGCTACGGCTGCATCACTACCAGCCTGTACCATGCGGAGCGCCTCGATAGAATCATAACCTTCCATCTGCATAGCTACCCAACCGCAACCGGCGTGCATCACAGCACCTGTTGACCATACGAAGATAGCGATGAGATAACCTTTCTTGGTGCCCATCCAGTCAACAAACTTACCTGCGAAGAGGTTAGCGATGGCATAGAAGATTGAGAAAAGACCGGTGATGGTACCATAGTGATCATCTGTCCAGTGGAATTCTGGAGCAATGAAGTCTTTCCATGTTAAAGAGAGAACCTGACGGTCCATGTAATTGACAGTGGTTGCGATGAAGAGCAGCGCACAGATTACCCAACGGAAGTTGGACATTTTACTTGTTGTAATAGGACTCATTTTGCAAAAAGCTTTTAAGCGTTATACTTATTTTTATTTTAGATTATTATTTAGACGGCAAAGCCTGGCTCATGTCATCATAAGCCAGGTTGCCTTTTATCTTTTTTTTATTCCAATGTAGGAATCTTCACTACCTGCATATCGTTGTAGATCAGGTTTTCGCCTGCCATACCCCAGATAAAGGTATAGTTGCTGGTACCTGCTGCACAGTGGATAGACCACTCTGGAGAAATCACAGCCTGCTCGTTGTTCAACCAGATAGGACGTGTCTCCTGTGGTTCACCCATTACGTGGAGAATCTTCTGACCCTCTGGTACATTATAATAGAGGTAAGTCTCCATACGGCGGAGGTGAGTATGAGCTGGCATGGTGTTCCATACAGAACCCTCCTTCAACTCAGTAACACCCATCTGCAACTGGCAGGTACGAACACCGGCTACACCGTCGATAATCAACTGGTGGATTACACGGTCGTTGCTCTCCTTCAGGCTACCAGCCTTGATGTTGTTGGCATCCTTCAGGGTAACCTTCTTGGTAGGATATGTCTGATGAGCACAAGCGCTGTTCATATAGAACTTAGCTGGCTTAGCTGCATCCTTGCTGCTTACCTCGATGTTCTTGGCACCACGACCTACGTAGAGAGCCTCCTGGAAACCGAGTGTATACTTCTTGCCGTCAACGGTAACAGTACCCTCGCCACCGATGTTGATGATACCCAGCTCGCGGTTGTCGAGCAGATTCTTCTGATCGTTTGGCTTGTCTGTATAGAGAGGAGCGATAGAAGTCAGCTTCAGAGGAGCGGTTGTTGGCTCAGCACCACCGATGAGGAAGCGGTCGAACATGGTGTATGTCCAGTTTACCTCGCCTGGAGCAAACACCTTCTCGATAGCGAATTCACCGCGAAGGCGGTCTGTTGTATAGTGCTTTGCATCCATCGGATTGCTTGCATAACGAACGTTGTAGTTAGTGTAGGCATTTTCTGCCTTCACTTCATAACCACATTTTCCACACTGGCCAAAAGCCTGACTTGCTGTTAATACCATTGCTGCTAATATTAATGTTAATTTCTTCATAATTATCTTGTTTTATTTTTTACCTTTTTACTTTTTTTCTTCCTTCACGATGCGCTGACGGTTGATAACCATCATGGCTACTGTGATGACTGCGAGAACACCCATACCTACGTATGAAAGCTTTACACCGCGATAGATAACCCATCCGAAGAGAGAGGATGCGAAATCGAGTGCACCGCCTGAGAATCCGTCAGGGATATGAGCGGCATTATCGCCTGTTGCTGCATAAACCTGGTTGGCTGCCAGCGTAAAGTCTGGTGCCATATCGGTAACGAAATAGAGACCGATGACGAGGGTTACCAGGCCGATGATAAGCGTCTTCACCACATTACCTCTTGTAAACGGCAGAATCATTGGGAAGAGGTAGAACATACCTGCCAACGAAGCCAGAGGCAAGAATTGGTTGCCTGGCAGGAAGACTGCGATAGCCAGGATAACCGGAATCAGAATCACAGATGCTACCAGGGTAGTAGGATGACCGATTACCAGGGCAGGACTCATACCGATATGAACCTTCTTGCCGTTAAACTTGGTCTTCACCAACTCCTGTGTCTTCTCTGAGATAGGCTTCAAACCGTCGATAAACAGGGCTGTAATACGAGGAATCAGCTCCATCACGGCTCCCATCGTTACACCCAGGAAGAGAATCTTCTTGATATCGAGCTGGGCTGCCCAACCTATCAGGGCACCTACGATAACACCGAGTACCAGTGGCTCACCGAGCACACCAAACTTCTTCTTCAGTCCCTCTGCATCGATATCGAGCTTAGAGAAGCCCGGAATCATATCGAAGAGTTTATTGAAAACGATAGCGAATGGCATGAAACTCTGGCAGAATGGCTGCGGAATAGAGATACCATCCAAATCGTAATATTTCTGGAATCTGTCGGCTGTCAGGTCTGCACAAACCAGCGTGTTGATGTAGCAGACGATGGCTGCGAAATAGCCCCAGAGCAAACTCTGACCCATCACGAAGTAAGCCACCGCACCGATAAAGGCGAAGTGCCAGTAGTTCCAGAGGTCGATATTCACTGTACGTGTTGTCTTGGTAATCAGCATCAGGAAGTTGACACCCAGACAGATTGGGATAATCAATGCTCCCACTGCTGTATTGTAAGCTACAGCTGCAGCTGCTGGCCATCCCATGTCAAAAACGTTTAACTGTAAGTGGTAGATGTCTGAAATAGCCTTCAATGGGTCGTTGAAGTTGGTAGTCAGCAATGCAGTTACCACGCCCAAGCCTACGAAACCCACGCCTACGAAGAGTCCCGACTTCAAAGCCTTTCCGAATTTCATGCCAATACACAGACCGATGACCGTGAAGATGATAGGCATCATCACGCTCGCACCGAGACTGATAATATAGCTAAATACTTGTTCCATTTTAATTTGTAGTATTGTTTAATTGTTAGAAAATACACGACAAAGAGCACCCTCTTTTGTCTTTTTATGATTTGTTGTGTGCAAAGATACACTTTTTTCTTCAATTACAATACGTTTTGATGGAAAAAATTACGCAAAAAAAATCCCATCAGAACATTTCTGATAGGATTTCTCTATTTTTATACGTTTTTAAATGATTTTTTACCGAATCGGTCTTCATTCTTCCCTCTTCGTTCTTCCCTCTTCACTTCCTAGTCCTGGAAGTAAACTCTCTTCACACGGTTGCTGATGGTGGTCAGCACCTCGTAAGGGATGGTCTCGAGGATGTCGCTCAGTGTCTGGACAGGCAGATGCTCGCCGAAGATTTCTACCGAATCTCCTTCCTTGCAAGGGATGTCGGTCACGTCTATCATAGCCACATCCATACAGATGTTGCCCACATATTCAGCCTTCTGGCCGTTCACCAGACAGTAGGCATGACGGTTGCCCAGACGGCGGTTCAGTCCGTCAGCATATCCGATAGGGATGGCTGCGATGACGCTGTCTCTGTCGAGAATTGTCTTGCGGCTGTAGCCCACACTGTCGCCTGCCTTCACGTTGTGCATCTGCAGAATAGTTGTCTTCAGAGTGCTCACGCAGTTGATGGTCTTGTTGTTGCGCGAATTGATGCCGTAGAGTCCGAGTCCCAGACGGCACATATCCAGCTGGCGCTCCGGGAAGTGCTCGATACCTGCCGAATTGCAGATATGGCGCAATATCTTATGGTCGAAGGCTGCCTGCAACTGCTTGCTGCCCTTGTCGAAGAGTTCAAACTGATGAGCTGAGAAATCATCGAAGCTGTCGTCATCGCTGCCCACGAAGTGAGAGAACACAGAACGTGGGATGATGGCATTCTGGTGCTTCAGCTTGCCGATGAGTTCCTCCATATCGTTCTCAGGGTCGAAGCCCATGCGGTGCATGCCGGTATCCAGCTTGATATGGACAGGGAAACCGGTTACGCCCTCTTTCTCAGCTGCCTTGATGAGCGCATCGAGCAGACGGAAAGAGTAAACCTCAGGCTCCAGGTCGTAATCGAACATGGTCTTGAAGGCGGTCATCTCCGGATTCATGATCATGATGTTGCTGGTGATGCCGTTCTTGCGCAGCGTAACGCCCTCATCGGCTACAGCCACAGCCAGATAGTCTACACGATGGTCCTGCAGGGTCTTGGCTATCTCCACAGCACCTGCACCGTAGCCGTCTGCCTTGATCATGCATACCAGCTTGGTTTCCGGCTTCATAAACGCACGGTAGTAGTTCAGATTGGCTACCACGGCATTCAGGTTCACCTCCAGCGTAGTCTCGTGTACCTTCTGTACCAGCAGTTCGGTGAGCTGGTCAAAGCCAAACTGGCGGGCGCCCTTCAGCAGAATCACCTCATCACGCAGGGAAGCAAACACTTCGCTGGCGATGAATTCCTCTACATTCGGGAAGAAGAACTTCTCTGAAATCTGAATCACATCGTGCTGCTTGCAGAGCTCAGGACCGATACCGATGAACTTTACCACGCCACGTTTACGGGCTAAATCGCTCACTTCTTTATATAATGCCTCCGGTGCCTGACCGCTCTGGTAGATGTCGCTCAATATCAGCGTATGGCGACGACCGCGATGGTCTGGACGGCGGTTCATGAAGTCGAGGGCGATATCAAGCGAATTGATATCACTGTTGTAGCTGTCGTTGATCAGCGTACATCCGTGCTGTCCTACCTTCACCTCCAGTCTCATTGCCACAGGTTCGAGCTGTGCCATGCGCTTGTCGATATCTTCAGCCGAAAGACCGAGTTTCGATGCCACGACAGCAGAGATGATGGCATTCTGTACAGATGCATCGTCGATGAACGGGATAGAGAAACTGTCTTCCACACCTTTATATATATAGGTAATCACGCTCACGCTCTGCTGTTTCTCGATGTTCTTCACATAGAAAGGAGCCTCCGGGTTCTTGAGCGACCAGAAGAGTTTCTCGCCCTTATAGTCGGGATATTCGGCTATCACCTTGTTGATAACCTCGTCATCGCCATCATAGATTACGGTCTCTGCATCATGGAAGAGGATGAGTTTCTCCCGGCATTTCTCCTCCATGGAAGAGAAGTTTTCCTGATGCGCAGCACCCAGATTGGTCAGTACGGCGATGGTTGGCTGGATGATGTCACGCAGGGCAAGCATTTCGCCTGGCATACTGATACCTGCCTCGAAAACGCCCACCTGGGTCTGCTCGTTCATCAGCCATACCGACAATGGCACACCTATCTGAGAGTTGTAACTGCGCGGACTGCGGGTAACAAACATGCTTGGCGAGAGCAGCTGGTAGAGCCACTCCTTGACCATGGTCTTGCCGTTTGAGCCCGTGATGCCTACGATAGGGATGTTGAACTCGTCACGGTGGCGCTCAGCCAGACGCTGGAGAGCCTCGAGCGTGTTTACTACCTTCAGGAAGTTGGCTCCCGGATAATCAGAAGCATAGCCCTTAGGCACATTCGTTACAACAAAGTTTTTCACACCTCTGCGATACAGCTCAGGGATGTAGTTATGACCATCATTACGCTCCGACTTGAGCGCAAAGAACAGAGTTTCCTCTGGGAAACAAAGTGAACGACTATCGGTCAGGATAAAACCGATGTTGGTATCATTGTCTCCATAGCGACGCGCACCTATCAGTGTGGTTACCTTTTCAATAGTATATGTCATTGTCTTGTTATTTAAATATTCTTTATTTTATAAGAGATGATATTTCTCCTCAAATTGTCTTTTCTTCTCTTCCGTCCTGGCGATGAACTTCTGATGTTCCTCGCTCTCGGGATGGAAGGGCTTGTGGCCGAGTGCTTCGCGGATAGGCCGCCAGTCATCCAGAAACTGCTCTGCTGCCTTGCCGAAGTAAGTTGTCCGGAACCGCTCCCAGATATAGTCTACAGCCTGCTGGCTCGGGTGCAGCATGTCTTCCTTGTAGAAGCGGTAGTCACGGAGTTCATCGTTCATAATCTCGTAAGCCGGAAAATAGCTCACCACTCCGGGATTCTCCTTCACCAGCTTATCGGCTGCCAGCAGGAGCGTAGCCTTCGAAAGCTGACTCCCATGATAGCCGTATTTCGCATAGCGGATAGGGCTTACCGTGATGATGACCTTCAGAGTGCCTTCACTGCTACCGGATGCTGCGGTCTGCGATTTCAGCAGATTGATAGCCTTCTGCAGATAGCCGGCACATTCGTCCACGCTCAGTTCCCGCTCTTCGAAGAGGCGCTGCGGGCGCTTCTGGCAGTTGTCTACTATCTCGCCCGTCTCCTTCAGGATATACACATGGTTGGTACCCAGCGTAAAGACAGCCACCCGGGGACGCACCTCGGAACATTTCTCTACCGTATGGAGAATGCTTGCCGGATTATACATCACCCCGAAGGGATTCACCGTAGCCCGGAAGCGGTTCTCCACAAACCGCCTACCCAGATTGTCGGCAAAGCAACTGCCCACAAAGAGCATCCGCTCTGCCGCCCCTATCTCGAAGTAGGCCTTCGGAATATCTATTTCTGTGCGAAACAGCATAAGTCTTTCTCCTTTTTATTCTTTCACTTCCGGAGAAGCCTTCTTGCGTTTTCTCACCTCAACCACTACACCTATTATAATAAGGAGAGCCAGAACGCCATAACCGATGTAAGCCACCGTCTCGGTATTCTTGAGCGACTGAGGATGGAAATCGAGCACTACCTTATGGTTACCAGCCTTCACGTTCAGCGCACGCAGAATATAGTTCACTCTGCCCAGCTCAGCCGGCTGTCCATCAACCGTAGCCGTCCAGCCCGGATAGTAAATCTCAGAGAATACGATCACGCCGCCCTTGCTCGACTTCACCTCGTAAGTCAGGTTGTTCGGCTTATACTGAATCATCTTCACTACCGAAGTATCATCCTGCTTCACGCTCTGCGCCAGCTGTTCCTTAAACTTGGCATCAGCCACAGCCACGTGTCGGAGGTTCACCTTGCCCACGCCATCAATTTCCTCGTTGGCATTGTTCACATACTTCACCTCGTCTACGAACCATGCATTGCCGTAGGCATACGGATTCAGAACCGGAACGGTCTGTCCGCCCTGCAGCGGCATGATGAAGTATTTGGTATTCAGCATGTTCAATACCGGATAGATACTGTCGCCGTTCACCTTGGTCATATCGCCGCCCGCAGCAGCTACCGCCTGCATCGTCTTCTGCATCTCAGGAGCGATATGTGCCTCAATCATCTCCTGGTAGCGACGGAGCTTGGCTGGATGATAACCGCCGATGCTCTTGTGGTAGTAAGAGGTCTCGTTCTCATTGAATGTATTCGATGCCAGATTCAGCACACGGTAGTCGAGTGCCTTGTCACGGCAGATAATCTTGTCGGTCTCGGTCATCTGCTGCGGTGTATCGCGCTGCGCCTTGTCTACGAACATATCATCGTAGAGATAGCGCTTGTTCACCATCCACATATCCACCAGACAGAGCACGGCGATGCCGGCAATCATATATTCCTTGCCCAGCTTCTTCATCTTGAAGAGCATCAGCAGTGCCGAACCGACGAGGATGATCCAGAACGAACGCCAGCAGTCGGATGTGAAGATGCCCTTGCGGATATCTGTCAGATTGCTCATGATTGGAGAGATATACTCCTGAGGCAACTGCTGCAGCGCCTGTGTCTCCTGTACCGATACGAAATCAGGGAAGAATACGCCCGGCATGATGGCAAAGAGCAGACAGAAGCCTGCTGTCAGACCGAAACTGGCATATACATATTTTATCTTCTCTGCCAGAATCTCCGGCTCATCCACAATCTTCTTCAGCGCCATCATCGCCAGGAGCGGGATGGTGAATTCTGCGATAACCAGGATAGATGCCACCGTTCGGAACTTGGCATACATCGGCACATAATCGAGGAAGAAATTGGTAAACGGCATGAAGTTTCTACCCCAGGCGAGCAGGATGCTCAGGATGGTGGCAGCAAGCAGCGCCCACTTCATCGGACCCTTCACGATAAACAGGCCCAGGATAAAGAGCATGCAGACGAAGGCACCTACATATACAGGTCCGCTCGTTCCCGGCTGGTTGCCCCAGTACTGTCCCAGCTGCTGGTAAATCTGAACGAAGTTAGGATCAGCCTTCTCCATCGCCTGCTGGTTCTGCGCCAGCGGCACGGAGGCACCGCCCTTGGCATTCGGAATCATCAGCGTCCACGTTTCGTCGATACCATAGCTCCACTGTGTGATATAGTCTCTATCCAGACCGCTGCTGGTCTGGTTAGCCGCATTTTTCTTTACGAGTTCACTCTTTCCACGCATGGTTTCCTGACCATACTGCCAGGTATGATAAAGGTTCGAGAGGTTGAGCGAGATACCGATGAGGGCACCCACCACGCATACCGCCGTAGCCTTTCCGAAGCGTGCGAGTTCACCTTTCTTGATGGCATCTGCCAGGAAGGCAATCACCATGAAGAGGATGATAAAGAGATAGTAATAAGTCATCTGCACGTGGTTAGCCTGCACCTCGAAAGCCGAGAAGATGGCAGTAAGGAGCAGTCCCTTGAGATACTTGCCCCGATAGGCAAGCACCACGCCCGCAATCATCGGCGGCAGATAAGCCAGTGCCCATACCTTCCAGATATGTCCGGCAGCGATAATGATAAAAAAGTAGGACGAGAATGCCCAGATGATACTTCCCAGCGCCGCCAGTGACTGTCTGAAGTTGAAGGCACGCAGCATGATATAGAAGCCCAGGAGGTATACAAAAACATACCAAACATAGTCTGGCAACCACAGATGATATGCCTTCACAATCTGGCTGAGCACCTGATTACTGTCATACGAAGGCGACATCTGATAGGTAGGCATACCGCCAAACACCGAGTTCGTCCATCGTGTAGTCTCTCCCGTCTGCTGCTGGAAGAGTTCCTTTTCATGTCCCAGTCCCTTTCCTGCCGCTGCATCATGTCGGAAGAGGATTCGTCCGTCCATATCGGCAGGCATAAAGTAGACGAAGGAGATGATTGCAAATGCAATAACTACCAGAATATCCAGTAGATACTTCTTCAAAAATTTCATAATTTCTATATAAACGTTTATAATTTGAAGGCAAAGATAGCACAAATTGGAGACAAAACAAAAAATATAGCAAAAATTTATATTTTTTTTGTTGAGAAAGTTGTATTAGGTCAGAAATAGGGGTTCCCCTCTATCATTTAGGGAAACGCTCGCTGCCGTTTCGTTTTTTATTCGTACCTTTGCACCGTAAAACAAGTTTCTTCAAACAGCATATATTAATGTATAAAAGAATAAGAATTATGAAAAGATTAGCATTCATCATGATGGCATTGCTCCTGGCTCTGATGCCGGCAGCAGCACAGAATTATCGTGACAGCAGATATTACAACAGCAGGACAGACCGTCTCGACTACCGTTACAACTACGGCAGCCCGTATTACGGATTCCGCATCGGTCCTGCCTTCACCTTTGTCAATTCCGACGATTCCCGTCTGGATGGTGGCGACTGGCAGACCGGCCTGAATGTGGGCGTAGTAGCCGGCATTCCATTGACCGACAGCGCCCCACTCTATCTCGAGACCGGACTTTCGTATATAGAGAAAGGTGGCAAGAAGGATCTTCCTGAAGGCAAGAAGATGACCTACGACCTCAACTATCTTGAGATTCCAGCCGTACTGAAGTACAAGTACGAGGTAGACGACCACTTCTCCATCCAGCCTCAGGTAGGCGGCTATTTTGCCGTTGGTGTAGGAGGCAAGATCAAGAACTTTGCCGAGCGTGAAGCAGAGAGCTCATTCAAGGATGCAAACTTCCGCCGCCTTGATGGTGGTATCCGCATCGGCTGCGGCATCGGCTACGACATGTTCTATGCCGATCTCACCTACGACATCGGTCTTGCCAACATCTGCCACGACAGTTTCGACAAATCGCGCAATGGAGCCCTCCAGTTCAATTTCGGAGTTAACTTTTAGGAACAGACAAAAGCCCCTGATGCAAGAACACATCAGGGGCTATAAACTATTAACTATAAACTTCACACAGTTCCAAGTATCGCTGGGCGAGGTCATGGATGAACTTTCGTCCTCGCTCAGTCCATACGAGATAGGTATGAGTGTAGGCTCTGCCCATCTTCTCCTGTCTGCCATCGCTCTTCGGGTCGAGGAAGGCGCTGTAGCGGGTACGGCTCTTGGCTAAGCCCATGTGGGCGTAATCAGCATAGAGGAGATACTGACCGCTCTGGTAATACTGGATATGAAGAGCGCAGAGCGAGCGGTTCAGCTCCTGCGCTGTGATACCGAGTTCCTTCGCAATCTGCG
>OGDJ01000030.1_pt1 | contig 103909 bp, 90 predicted proteins | sample 1570401 | NCBI WGS metagenome assembly OGDJ01 (sample SAMEA2582185, study PRJEB24529) | metagenome | biome: Human gut stool | place: China | collected 2011
GTCAATCAACAAGTGCCCACACAGATTGTCTGATATATTGTTAAAGAGCAAAAAATAACGACGCACTGGTTTTTCTTAAGAGTCACAACAGCGCGTCGTTGTGTGGAGCGTATTATAGGCATTTCAAACACCTTTGCAAGATCTTTTTGTAAAAAAATGTAAATTTTTTCTTAGTTGAAGATCTTTTCGCCTATTCGAACAAAAAATAGATCATTTTTGTTACTTAATTAATCGTTTTGCTATTCTTGGCAAATCTGCAATGGAATCCAAAACATAATCAGCAAGGTTCTCTCCCTCTTCTGTAATAGGTTTGCCTGTTCGCACTAAAATATTTATTTTCACTTTTGCGCCAATACCTGCTTTAAGATCTTCAATCTTATCGCCAACCATAATCGATTGTGTAGGATCGATTTTTAGCGCTTTAATCGCCTCTAATAACATACCTGATTTTGGTTTTCTGCATTCACAGTCTTCTTTATATTCGCCTTTCCCTTCTGGATGATGAGGACAATAATAAATACCATCTAAATCCACGCCGCGATCAGCCAATGACCAATCCATCCATTCTGTTAGTTGTAAAAACTGATCTTCTGAAAAATATCCACGAGCAATGCCTGATTGATTGGTCACTAAAACCAAAAGATATCCCATTTCCTTTAATGCTTTTAATGCATCAATGCTACCTTCTATAAATTGGAAATCATCAATTTTATGGACATAACCATGGTCAATGTTTAAAGTGCCATCACGATCTAAAAAAACAGCTTTCTTCATATATTTTCTCATTTATCTTTTTCTTAAGGCAAAATTATCCCTTTTATCCTTAATATAAGCAATAATAAGTCATAACTGATCTGTCTAAAAAAGATCCCCGAAGATATTGACACAGCATTCTAGACGTCTAGAATACAAATGAAATTCAAATATTAACTGAGAACAAGGGCTTATATGATTAAGCTAAATAACATTACGAAGATTTTTACACTTCCGGATAAAAAACTGACTGCACTTGATAATGTTTCATTACATGTGCCGAAGGGGCAGATTTGCGGTGTCATTGGAGCATCTGGCGCAGGCAAAAGTACGCTTATCCGTTGTGTAAACTTATTAGAAAGACCGACTCACGGTGCTGTAATCATCGATGATGTGGATCTAACTCAACTTTCTGACGCTGAATTAGTGAAAACACGCCGCCAAATTGGCATGATTTTCCAACATTTTAATTTGTTAACCTCTCGAACCGTTTTTGAAAACGTGGCATTGCCACTTGAATTAGAAAATAAATCGAAAGCAGAAATTCAAGAAAAAACGACCGCACTTTTAGCGCTTGTTGGATTAAGTGATAAACATAATGTGTATCCTGCTAATCTCTCTGGTGGTCAAAAACAACGTGTAGCGATTGCGCGTGCACTTGCAAGCGATCCAAAAGTCTTGCTTTGTGATGAAGCCACTAGTGCATTGGATCCCGCTACAACTCAATCCATTCTAAAATTATTAAAAGAAATCAACCGCACTTTAGGTATCACCATTCTTCTTATTACCCATGAAATGGAAGTGGTTAAACGCATCTGCGATCAAGTTGCCGTAATTGATAAAGGCCGTCTGATTGAACAAGGCACAGTTAGCGAAATTTTCTCTAATCCGAAAACAGAATTGGCCCAAGAATTTATCAGTTCGACTTTCCACATTACCTTGCCGGAAGAATATTTAGAAAATCTATCTGATACGCCAAAACATGCCAAATCGTATCCGATCATCAAATTTGAATTTACTGGTCGCTCCGTCGATGCCCCATTACTTTCTCAAGCATCGAAAAAATTTGGCGTAGAGCTCAGTATCTTAACCTCACAAATTGATTATGCCGGTGGCGTAAAATTTGGCTTTACCATTGCGGAGGTTGAAGGTGATGAAGATGCGATTACGCAAGCCAAAGTTTATTTAATGGAAAATAACGTTCGAGTAGAGGTGCTAGGCTATGTTCAATGATTTATGGGCAACATTTAGCCAACAATTCCCCGATAATTTTGCGAGTTTATTAACGGTATCGACCGTTGAAACAATTTATATGTCAGTATTATCGACATTAATTGCCGCTTTATTAGGCTTACCACTGGGTTTTTTAACCTTTTTAACCAATAAAGGGGCGATTTTAGAAAACAAAAAGCTCAATGCGTTTTTAAACGTCATTATTAATATCGGACGTTCAATCCCTTATATTATTTTGTTACTTGCTTTAATTCCGCTTACCAGCTGGTTACTTCCTGGCGGTAGTATTGGTTCTAATGCAGCGATTGTCTCATTAAGTGCAGCCGCAACGCCATTTTTTGCACGTCTTACGAGTAATGCGCTTTTTGAGATTCCAACCGGTTTGACTGAAACAGCAAAAGCCATGGGTGCAACCAATTGGCAAATTATTCGTAAATTCTATTTGCCTGAATCCCTACCTACGCTCATTAATGCTATTACGCTCACTTTCGTGACATTAATTGGCTATACCGCAATGGCGGGAACGCAAGGCGGTGGCGGCTTAGGAAGTCTCGCCATTAACTATGGTGTCTATCGTAATATGCCATCAGTAACTTGGGCAGCAACGATTGTTATCGTGATTATCGTGATGCTCAGTCAAAAATTAGGCGACACACTCGCAAAACGAGTGGATCACCGTTAATTATTTTCTATATCATTTTATTCACAACAAGGAAAAAACATGAAATTAAAAAACTTATTTGCTATCACCGCTATCGCGTCAGCATTAGTATTAACAGGTTGTAAAGAAGAGAAAAAAGCAGATGCAGCGTCAACTGCGCCTGCAGCAACATCAATCAAAGTTGGTGTAATGGCAGGTCCTGAGCACCAAGTAGCCGAAACCGCTGCAAAAGTTGCAAAAGACAAATACAACTTAAATGTTGAATTTGTTTTATTCAATGACTACGCATTACCAAATACTGCTGTATCTAAAGGTGATTTAGATGCTAACGCAATGCAACATAAACCTTACTTAGATGAAGATGTAAAAGCGAAAAACTTAAACAATTTAGTGATCGTTGGTAACACCTTTGTTTACCCGCTTGCTGGCTATTCTAAAACCATCAAAAATGTAAATGAATTAAAAGATGGCGCGAAAGTTGTGGTGCCAAATGACCCATCAAACCGTGGTCGTGCATTAATCCTTCTTGAAAAACAAGGTTTAATCAAACTTAAAAATTCTAACGATCTTCTTTCAACTGTCGCAGATATCGTTGAAAATCCGAAAAACTTAAAAATTTCTGAAGTAGATACCTCTGTTGCAGCTCGTGCATTAGATGATGTTGATCTTGCTGTTGTAAATAACACTTATGCGGGTCAAGTTGGCTTAAATGCACAAGATAATGGCGTATTCGTAGAAGATAAAGATTCTCCATACGTAAACATCATCGTTGCGCGTACTGATAACAAAGACAGCAAAGCGATCCAAGATTTCGTGAAAGCATACCAAACTGAAGAAGTTTACCAAGAAGCGAAAAAACACTTTAAAGATGGTGTTGTAAAAGGTTGGTAATCTCAGCTTACGCAAAATATTTCAAAGCCACCGATAAGGTGGCTTTTTTATTGATGAAAAGAAAGTGCGGTCATTTTTACGATACTTTTCCAAACGAAAAACGCATCAAAAACTGACCGCACTTTCTGTATTAAGATAATAAAAAACCCGAGCCTAAACTCGGGTTTTCTTTTTTAGCAATTAGCGATTACTCTGCATCATCTGCCATATTAAGCATTTCTGCTAAGTTAGTTGTTGCATCATCTGCTGTCATCACAAATTCATCAGCAATTGCTGCTTCATCGTCTTCAGACAATTTAATCACAACATCGTCTACAATACGTTTTTTGTGACGACCTTGGTGATACGCAAAACCAGTACCCGCAGGGATTAAACGACCTACGATTACGTTCTCTTTCAAGCCGCGTAATTCATCACGTTTACCCGCCACCGCTGCTTCAGTAAGCACGCGAGTGGTTTCTTGGAACGATGCCGCAGAAATGAAGGATTCTGTCGCCAATGACGCTTTGGTAATACCAAGTAATTCACGTTCGAATTCAACTGGTGGTTTACCTTCCGCTTCACGTTTACGGTTCACAATTTTCACGCGAGCCACTTCAACTTGTTCCCCTTCGAGGAATTCGCTGTCATAAGCTTTCGTAATGACTGCTTTACGTAACATTTGACGTACGATAACTTCGATGTGCTTATCGTTAATTTTTACCCCTTGTAAGCGGTAAACTTCTTGCACTTCGTTCACGATGTATTCAGTTACAGCACGAACACCGCGTAAACGTAAGATATCGTGTGGAGTTTCTGCACCATCAGAAATCACGTCACCACGTTCTACCATCTCACCTTCAAATACGTTGAGCTGACGCCATTTTGGAATCATTTCTTCGTAGATTTCACCTTCAGTTGGAGTGATTAACAAGCGACGTTTACCTTTGGTTTCTTTACCGAAGGACACGATACCTGAAATTTCAGCTAAAATTGCAGGCTCTTTCGGTTTACGTGCTTCGAATAAATCAGCAACGCGTGGAAGACCACCGGTAATATCTTTAGTACCTACAGATTCTTGTGGAATACGTGCAAGTGGTTCACCCACTTTCACTTCCGCACCGTCATCTAAACTTACTATTGCTTTACCTGGCAAGAAGTATTGTGCAATAACGTCAGTTTCAGGTAAGAAGATATCGTTACCTTTTGCATCAACTAGTTTGATGGTTGGACGTAAATCTTTACCTGCTGTTGCACGTTCACCCACGTCTTGTACTACGATAGAAGAAAGACCGGTTAATTCATCCGTTTGACGAGTTACGGTTAAACCGTCCACGATATCAACGAATTTCACAAAACCAGATACTTCAGAGACAACTGGCATTGTATGAGGATCCCAGTTTGCCACTGTTTCACCAGCAGACACTTCTTGACCGTCAGCTTTGTTCAATACAGTACCGTAAGGCACTTTATAGTGTTCTTTCGTACGACCAAATGCATCAGTTACAGTTAATTCAGTATTACGAGAAGTTAATACTAATTTACCTTCGTCATTAACAACGAATTTCGCGTTAGCAAGGTGTAAAGTACCGTTGTTTTTGATTTGTACGCTAGATTCTTTCGCTGCTGCAGAAGCTGCACCACCGATGTGGAACGTACGCATGGTTAACTGTGTACCTGGCTCACCGATAGATTGAGCAGCGATAACACCGACTGCTTCACCTTGGTTGATGAGGTGACCACGTGCTAAGTCACGACCGTAACATTTCGCACATACTCCAAAGTCAGTATCACAAGTTACAACAGAACGTACTTTTACGCTGTCCACTGAGTTTGCATCTAACACATCACAAAGTTTTTCATCTAATAAAGTGTTACGTGCAATTAAGACTTCTTCTGTACCTGGTTTATACACATCTTCAGCCACAACACGACCTAACACTAATTCGCGAAGTGGAACTTTCTCATCACCACCTTCGATTAATGGGGTCATGACTAAGCCTTCGTGCGTACCACAGTCATCTTCAACGATCACTAAGTCTTGTGCTACGTCAACTAAACGACGGGTTAAGTAACCAGAGTTTGCTGTTTTTAATGCGGTATCCGCCAAACCTTTACGCGCACCGTGGGTTGAAATAAAGTACTGAAGTACGTTCAAACCTTCACGGAAGTTCGCTGTAATTGGAGTTTCGATGATCGAACCATCTGGACGAGCCATCAAACCACGCATACCTGCTAACTGACGAATCTGAGCTGCAGAACCACGAGCACCAGAGTCAGCCATCATAAAGATACTGTTGAAAGAAGCTTGTTTCTCAGGATTACCTTCACGGTTGATAACTTCTTCCTGAGATAAGTTTTCCATCATTGCTTTCGCTACACGCTCATTTGCTGCAGCCCAAATATCGATTACTTTGTTATAACGCTCACCCGCTGTTACAAGACCAGATTGGAACTGTTCTTGAATTTCAGCCACTTCAGCTTCCGCTGCAGAAATAATTTCGTATTTTTTCTCTGGGATAACCATATCGTCGATACCCACAGAAGAACCTGAACGAGCCGCATAAGCAAAACCAGTATACATAATATGGTCAGCAAACATTACCGCTTCTTTCAAACCTAAACGACGATAAGCTTCGTTGATAAGTTTAGAAATTGCTTTTTTACCTAATGTTTGATTAAACAATGAATAAGGCATACCTTTTGGCGCGATCATCCATAAGATTGCACGACCGATAGTGGTATCGGTTAATGTGGTTTTCTCTTCGAATTCGCCAGCTTCATTTTTCACATATTCAGTAATACGTACTTTAACGCGAGAATGTAATTCTGCTTCACCTGTGCGATAGGCTTTTTCAGCTTCGCGCGGATCTTGCAATAACATGCCTTCGCCTTTACCGTTCACTTTTTCACGGGTCATATAGTAAAGACCTAATACCACGTCTTGTGATGGAACGATAATAGGATCACCGTTTGCTGGTGAAAGTACGTTGTTGGTTGACATCATTAACGCACGCGCTTCTAACTGAGCTTCAAGTGTTAATGGTACGTGAACCGCCATTTGGTCACCATCGAAGTCCGCGTTGAACGCCGCACAAACAAGTGGGTGTAACTGGATTGCTTTACCTTCGATTAGAAGTGGTTCAAACGCTTGGATACCTAAACGGTGAAGTGTCGGTGCACGGTTCAATAGAATTGGGTGCTCACGAATAACTTCTGCCAAGATATCCCAAACGATCGCGTCTTCACGCTCAACCATTTTCTTAGCCGCTTTGATTGTAGTTGCATAACCACGGCTTTCTAATTTTGCGTAGATAAACGGACGGAATAATTCCAATGCCATTTTCTTCGGTAAACCACATTGGTGTAAGTGCAAGTATGGACCTACAGTGATTACAGAACGGCCTGAATAGTCAACACGTTTACCTAATAAGTTTTGACGGAAACGACCTTGTTTACCTTTGATCATATCCGCAAGTGATTTCAATGGACGACGGTTAGAACCCGTAATCGCACGACCACGACGACCATTATCTAATAACGCATCAACAGATTCTTGTAACATACGTTTTTCGTTACGCACGATAATATCTGGTGCGATTAAATCTAATAAACGTTTTAAACGGTTGTTACGGTTGATCACGCGACGATATAAATCGTTCAAGTCAGAAGTTGCAAAACGACCACCATCTAATGGTACTAACGGACGTAAATCTGGTGGAAGTACTGGTAATACAGTCATCACCATCCACTCTGGTTTATTACCAGACTGTTGGAAAGCTTCTAATAATTTTAAGCGTTTAGTGATTTTCTTACGTTTTGTTTCAGAGTTAGTTTCTTGTAACTCTTCACGTAATTTTTCACATTCCACTTCAAGATCAATACCTTTAAGTAAATCTTGAATTGCTTCAGCACCCATTTTCGCTTCGAATTCATCTTGCCAACGGTCTTCTGCATCAAGGAATTGTTCTTCAGTTAATAACTGTCCACGTTCCAAATCGGTCATACCCGGTTCGGTTACGATGTACATTTCAAAGTAAAGCACACGCTCAATATCACGTAACGGCATATCAAGTAATAAACCGATACGGGACGGAAGTGATTTTAAGAACCAAATATGTGCAACTGGACAAGCCAATTCAATGTGGCCCATACGTTCACGACGCACTTTAGTTTGTGTTACTTCAACACCACATTTTTCACAAATCACACCACGGTGTTTTAAGCGTTTATATTTACCGCATAAACATTCGTAATCTTTTACTGGCCCGAAAATACGTGCACAGAAAAGACCGTCACGCTCAGGTTTGAACGTACGATAGTTGATTGTTTCAGGTTTTTTAACTTCACCAAATGACCAAGAACGGATCATGTCTGGAGAAGCTAACCCAATTTTAATCACATCAAAATCTTCACTGGTTTTTGATTGTGCTTTTAAAAACTTAACTAAGTCTTTCACAAATAGTCTCCTGTCGGAGTTAAGGGTTTCAAAGTGCGGTCAAAAATATCTTGTTTTTTAACCGCACTTCGGCGATTTCTTCCTTTTGCTTCCCCTGCCGAACAGGGGAAGACCGGTTTGTCGATTACTCTTCGTCTAGCTCGATATTCAAACCAAGTGAACGGATTTCTTTCATAATTACGTTGAAAGATTCCGGTGTACCCGGATCCATTTGTTGGTTGCCACCGACGATGTTTTTATACATCTTCGTACGGCCATTCACGTCATCGGATTTCACAGTTAACATTTCTTGTAAGGTATAAGCCGCACCATATGCTTCAAGTGCCCATACCTCCATCTCACCGAAACGTTGACCACCGAATTGTGCTTTACCACCAAGTGGTTGTTGAGTAACAAGACTATAAGAACCTGTTGAACGAGCATGCATTTTGTCATCAACTAAGTGGTTCAATTTGAGCATGTACATATAACCTACGGTTACTGGACGCTCGAATTTCTCACCAGTACGGCCATCGTATAACGTGATCTGACCTGAAGTTGGTAAGCCACCAAGTTTCAACATTTCTTTGATTTCTTGCTCATCAGCACCATCAAACACTGGTGTTGCTACCGGTAAACCTTTACGTAGGTTTTCTGCTAAACGCATGATTTCGTCATCACTAAAGGTGCTTAAATCCACTTTTTGTGCGCCATGACCTAAATCGTATGCTTTTTGCATATAGCCACGAAGTTTCTCAACATCTTGTTTTTGTTTGATCATCGCATTGATTTGATCACCGATACCTTTAGCAGCTAAGCCTAAGTGGGTCTCTAAGATCTGACCGATGTTCATACGAGATGGTACACCCAGTGGGTTCAATACGATTTCAACCGGTTGACCGTTTTCATCGTATGGCATGTCTTCCACAGGGTTGATTTTTGAGATAACACCTTTGTTACCGTGACGACCCGCCATTTTATCACCCGGTTGGATGTGACGTTTCACCGCTAGGTAAACTTTAACCACTTTTAACACGCCTGGTGCTAGGTCATCGCCTTTAATGATTTTCTTACGTTTTACTTCAAGTTTGTGTTCAAACTCTTTACGTAATTCTTCATATTGCTCAGCAAGCTGTTCTAATTGGTTTTGTTTTTCTTCATCTGAAATGGTTTGTTCTAACCATTTTGTGCGATCCATTTTATCTAATTGAGCCGCATCAATACCGCCAGCGATAAGGACATTGCGCACACGAGCAAACAAGCCAGCTTCTAAGATTTCTAATTCATCAGAAAGGTCTTTCTTAGCTTGTTTTAACTGCATTTCTTCAATTTCTAATGCACGTTTGTCTTTTTCTACGCCATCACGGGTGAAGACTTGAACGTCAATTACAGTACCGCTTACGCTATTTGGTACACGTAATGAAGAGTCTTTCACATCAGATGCTTTTTCACCGAAGATTGCACGTAACAATTTTTCTTCTGGTGTTAATTGAGTTTCGCCTTTAGGGGTAACTTTACCGACTAAGATGTCGCCACCTTTTACTTCAGCCCCCACATACACGATACCAGATTCATCCAATTTGCTTAATGCAGATTCACCTACGTTCGGAATATCCGCAGTAATTTCTTCAGAACCTAATTTAGTATCACGCGCCACACAAGATAATTCTTGAATGTGAATTGTCGTGAAGCGGTCTTGTTGTACAACACGCTCAGAAACTAACATTGAGTCTTCGAAGTTATAACCGTTCCAAGGCATGAACGCCACACGGATATTTTGACCTAATGCTAATTCACCTAAGTCTGTTGAAGGACCATCTGCTAACACTTCACCACGGTTAATTGGATCGCCTAAATTCACACAAGGAATTTGGTTGATACAGGTATTTTGGTTAGAACGGGTGTATTTAATTAAGTTATAAATATCGATACCCGCTTCGCCTGCTACGGTTTCGTCTTCATTTACTTTGATAACGATACGAGACGCATCAACATATTGAACTGTACCACCACGTTTTGCTACAACCGCCACACCTGAGTCTAGTGCGATTGGTTTTTCCATACCTGTACCCACTAACGGCTTATCAGCACGTAAAGTAGGAACCGCTTGACGCTGCATGTTCGCACCCATTAAGGCTCGGTTCGCATCGTCATGCTCTAAGAATGGAATTAACGCCGCTGCCACAGATACCACTTGTTGGGTTGAAACGTCCATATAGTGAATTTCTTCTGGTTTATAAAGACCTGATTCACCACGTTCACCACGTGCAGTAACGAATGCATCTGTAAAGCGATTGTTCTCATCAAGGTTTGAGTTCGCCTGTGCAATGATGTAGTTTGCTTCATCAATTGCAGATAAATATTCGATTTCTTCGGTTACTTGACCATCAACCACTTTACGATATGGCGTTTCTAAGAAACCATAATCGTTAGTACGAGCAAACGCAGAAAGTGAGTTGATCAAACCGATGTTTGGACCTTCAGGGGTTTCGATTGGACATAAACGACCATAGTGAGTGTTATGTACGTCACGCACCTCAAAGCCAGCACGTTCACGCGTTAAACCGCCTGGACCTAATGCAGAAATACGACGTTTGTGTGTTACTTCTGATAATGGGTTGTTTTGGTCCATGAATTGCGAAAGTTGTGAAGAACCAAAGAATTCTTTCACTGCCGCAGAAATTGGTTTCGGATTAATTAAGTCTTGTGGTGTGATCGCATCTAAATCGCCTAAAGATAAACGCTCTTTAACTGCTCTTTCTACACGAACTAAACCAATACGGAATTGGTTTTCTGCCATTTCACCCACAGAACGAATACGACGGTTACCCAAGTGGTCGATATCATCCACTTCACCACGACCATTACGGATATCGATGAGTTTTTTCATCACACGAATGATATCGTCGTTACTTAAAATCCCCGTACCCTCGCCTTCAGGAATACCTAACGAGCGATTAAACTTCATACGACCTACTGCAGATAAATCATAACGTTCTGCAGAGAAGAATAAGTTATTGAATAACGCTTCTGAAGATTCTGGTGTAGGTGGTTCACCTGGACGCATCATACGATAGATTTCATATAATGCACTTACACGATCGTAAGTTGGATCAACACGTAATGTTTCAGAAATATACGGACCGTAATCTAAGTCATTAGTGAATAATGTTTCGATCACTTTATAGCCTGCTTGCGATAATTTCGCTAAGACTTCTAAAGAAATCTCGCCATTTGCTGGGCAAATAATTTCACCTGATTCAAGATCAACGTAATCTTTCGCTGCGACTTTACCTGCGATATATTCAGTTGGCACTTCAACTTGTGTCACATTATCTTTTTCTAATGCTTTGATGTGACGAGCAGTGATACGACGACCGCGTTCTACATAGACTTTGCCATTTGCTTCGATATCAAACGTCGCCGTTTCACCACGTAAACGTTCTGGCACTAATGTCATGAGTAATTTATTGCCAGCGATCTCGAAAGTTACTTTGTCGAAGAATAAGTTTAAGATTTCTTCAACGGTGTAACCTAACGCACGTAAAATAATGGTTGCCGGTAATTTACGACGACGGTCAATACGCGCATATAAGTTATCTTTTGGATCAAATTCAAAATCTAACCAAGAACCACGGTAAGGGATAATGCGTGCGTTATAAAGCACTTTACCTGAAGAGTGTGTTTTACCTTTGTCAGAATCAAAGAATACGCCTGGGCTACGGTGTAATTGTGAAACGATAACACGCTCAGTACCATTGATGACAAAGGTACCGTTGTCAGTCATTAATGGGATTTCACCCATATATACTTCGCTTTCTTTAATGTCTTTGACTGCGCGTGATGAAGATTCTTTATCGTAGCTAACTAAACGTAATTTTACACGTAAGCCTGCTGCATAAGTTGAACCACGAATTTGACATTCACGTACATCAAATTCTGGTTCTTCTAAACGGTAATCAACATATTGTAATTCTGTATAACCGTTATTGCTTACGATTGGAAAAACAGAACGGAATGCAGCTTCTAAGCCTTGTTGACCTTCAGGATCTTTTTGAATGAATTTATCAAAAGAATCTAATTGGATAGTTAATAAATAAGGTACATTTAAAACTTGCGGACGTTTGCCGAAGTCTTTACGAATTCGTTTTTTCTCAGTATAGGAGTAACCCATTATTGGTTTTCCTCTGTAAATTTTAGTGAGACCGAGTTGATATAAAAAAAGTGCGGTCAAATTAATTGACGTTTTTATTTATATCGGAGATTGACGCCGTTTCGGATACCGCACTCTGAACCTTACTTCTGTAGTGGGCTACTTAAATTAAAACGTCTGATTAATTTAAGTGGAAACAGATACCATTAAACGGAAAATGCCTATCTGTTTTTTGTGCTGTTTTTGATAGCACAAAATGGCTGATGGTAAACCACCAGCCATTAAGCCTGAGAAACAGGACATAAGTGAATCAAAAATTATTTGATTTCTACTTTTGCACCAGCTTCTTCTAATTCTTTCTTAAGTGCTTCAGCTTCTTCTTTAGAAACGCCTTCTTTTAAGTTAGCTGGAGCAGATTCAACTAAGTCTTTAGCTTCTTTTAAGCCTAAGCCAGTTGCACCACGTACTGCTTTGATAACTGCTACTTTGTTAGCACCAGCTTCAGCAAGAACTACGTCGAATTCAGTTTTTTCTTCTGCCGCTGCTGCTGCGCCGCCAGCTGCTGGAGCTGCTGCTACTGCTGCTGCAGAAACGCCGAATTTTTCTTCCATCGCTGCGATTAATTCAACGATTTCAGTTACAGATTTAGAAGCGATCGCTTCAATGATTTGTTCGTTAGTTAATGACATAACAATCAATTCCTAAAATTAATAAAGTTAAATGAAGTAAGAAACGCTTAATGATTAAGCTGCTTCTTGTAATTTGTCGCGTAATGCCGCAAAAGTGCGAACAAGTTTGCCTGCCGCAGCTTCTTTCATTGTGCCCATTAAACGTGCAATTGCTTCTTCGTAAGTTGGTAATGTTGCTAAGAATTCAACATCTTGGATCTTACCTTCAAAGGCTGCACCTTTAATTTCAAACTTATCGTTTGCTTTAGCAAAATCTTTGAACAAACGTGCTGCTGCACCTGGGTGTTCATTAGAAAATGCGATAAGTGTTGGACCTACAAACGTATCTTGTAAGCATTCGAAATCAGTGCCTTCAACCGCACGACGTAATAAAGTATTACGAACAACGCGCATTGTTACACCAGCTTCACGAGCTGCTTTACGTAATTCAGTCATTTTATCAACAGTTACACCGCGAGAATCCGCGATTACTGCTGAAAGTGCACCTTTGGCTGCTTCATTTACTTCAGCAACAATTGCTTGTTTGTCTTGAAGATTTAATGCCATTGGCTTTTAGCTCCTGAATACACTCCGATTTCTCGGAATTAATTTACCTCATCGAAAGAGTTATCTTTCAGACTAGGACGACTTCGGTGCCCAGAAGCAAGAAATATTCTTATTCTGTTCACCATCTACGTAGGATTATTAAGACGATTATTACTAACCATTCCCTACGGTCTTGGACGGGGCTTGAATAGGTCAAGCACCAACCAGAAATTTTACGCTAAGCGTAATTTAGGAGCGAGATTATAGTGATTAATCTCGCTCTTGTAAAGGCTATTGTAGAAAAAATCTGCAGATTTTAACCGCACTTTGCGATTATTTTCTTACAGCAATTGCTTCGATTTCCACACCTACATCTTTTGGTAATCGAGCCACTTCTACGCAAGAACGAGCTGGGAAATTCGGGTGATTATTTTCTTTAAAGAATTTCTCATACTCTGCATTTACTGCGGCAAAATCATTAAGATCTTTCACAAACACCGTGGTTTTCACAATATCACCCACTTTCAAACCAGCCTGTTCAATAATCGCTTTCACGTTTTCTAACGATTGACGCGCCTGAGCTACAATATCTTTTGGTACTTCACCCGTTGCTGGATTGACAGGGATTTGCCCCGATGTTAAAACTAAATTACCTAAATCTACTGCTTGAACATAAGGGCCGATTGCGGCTGGGGCTTTTTCTGTATGAATGATTTTAGTCATGATATTCTCCTTTAATCTTGACGTATAAACACGCTTGCTATCCTAACATATAAGTGTCTTAATCACTTATATGAGTATTCTTAATCAATCTCTTTTAATACATCATCAGAGAGTTCTTTCTGAGAACCTTCTTTCACTTTGCCATCATTTACTTTAAATTCTAAATTCTGATAATAAGCTTCGCGGAAGGTGACATAAGGATCTTGTGCTTGATTGAGCAATTCTGTTTGGTCCAATGTTTTCGAGCGTTTATCTACCGCTTGTACACCATATTTCACAAGTGACCACGGACCACCTACCCAATTCCAGAACGGATAGGTATAAGCTGCGTCAACTACTGCCCCTGTTAATTGACGAGGTGTCGTCGCATTATAGATAGGCAATACAATATAGGCGCCTGCATCTACACCATAGGTGCCCAATGTTTCACCAAAGCTACGTTGATCATAAACCTGTAATTCTTTACTTGCACTTGCAAAGTCAAATAAGCCACCGATACCAAAGGTTGAGTTAATCCAAAAGCGGTTGAAGTGAACAAAGGCTTTTTTCGGCTCACCTTCTAATAAACGGTTCACAAAGCTCACTGGCTCATCTAAGTTATTTGCCACATTGGATAAACCTTTTGTGACCGGTGTCGGCACGTAATCACGCCAGCCTTTTGCTGCTGGTTCCAACACATAGCGATCCATGACTTTATAGTTAAAATCAAACATCGTACGGTTAAAACCTTCTAATTTATCATTGCGTTCACCATCAGCTTTGGTTGCACAACCTGTTAAAACAGCCGTTGTCATTAAGCCTACCGCAAGTAAAGGTGCTTTTTTCATACCACTTTCCTATTACAAAAAATTGGCTTTATTCTAACCAACTTGAGAGATAACTACAAAAAATTTATTGAAACCCTTAGATGACTTTTTCTGTTCGCTATTTTTAATAACGGTGCTTTTTAGTTTTCCAAAAATGACTTTTGTTCCCTACATAAACAAAAATGCCACCTTTCGGTGACATTCTTTGCAATATAGATTAATTAGTTAGTCAAGAACTAATTATTAAGAGGTAGAAAATTTTATGATAAGAATAAAAAAATGCGGTTATTTCTAACCGCACTTTCATATTTTTAAAATTAAAGTTTTGCTGAAAGCATTGCTTCTAATTTCTCTTGGTCAACTGCAAATTTGCGAATTCCCTCTGCTAATTTTTCAACTGCCATCGCATCGCTGTTATGTTGCCAATAGAACTCTGCTTCAGTTAACGGTTGAGGTTTCGCTTTTACTTCACCTTTGTACTCTAATTTACGCACAAGTGGAGCTGTGTTTTCTTGTAATTCTTTAAGTAAAGCAGGAGCAATAGTTAAACGGTCACAGCCTGCTAATTCAGTGATTTCACCTGCATTACGGAAACTTGCACCCATCACCACCGTTTTATAACCATATTCTTTGTAGTAGTTATAAATTTTGGTTACAGAAATAACACCAGGGTCTTCTGCTGGAGCATATTCTTTTTTATCGGTATTTGCTTTGTACCAGTCTAAGATACGACCGACGAATGGTGAAATTAAATAAACACCCGCTTCAGCACACGCATGTGCTTGCGCTTCGGAGAATAATAAGGTTAAGTTACAGTTAATGCCTTCTTTTTCAAGAATTTCTGCTGCACGAATACCTTGCCATGTTGAAGCAATTTTGATCAAAATACGATCATTTGAAATGCCTGCCTCATTATAAAGTGCGATAAGTTTACGTGCTTTTTCAACGGTTGCTTGAGTATCGTAAGAGAGACGTGCATCCACTTCAGTTGAAATACGTCCAGGGACAATTTTTAAAATTTCTAAACCGATGTTTACCGCTAATTTATCTTCAGCATCAATTAATTGTTGAGCTTTATCCGCACTTTGTGCTTTGGCATAAGCAATCGCTTCATCAATTAATAGTGCATATTGTGGTAATGCTGAAGCACTTAAGATTAAAGATGGGTTTGTTGTTGCATCTTGCGGTTGGTATTTTTTAATTGCATCAATATCGCCAGTATCAGCCACAACGACGGTCATACTACGAAGTGAATCTAACTGAGTTGTCATTATATTCTCCTTGAATGGATTTGTTTGAATTCAACTGTCTTACGATAGCATAATTAGCTTTAAAAGGGTAATTCGTCCAAGAAAATATTTACGATAGGAAAAACCAATACATTCTAGATTTCCTCTCTCACATCATCACTTTTAGCAATTTTTTTAAAATTTATTAGATATAAATCACAAAACGTTATTTTTCTTTAAATAATTACCTTACAAATCTTTACAAAAATGACATTTTGAGCTAATAAGAGAAAGACTCTTTATAAAAATATTGCCTAATGACAAGGAGGCTCAAATGCAACACAAACTACTTTTCTCTGCAATTGCTCTTGCTCTTTCCTATTCCGCTCAAGCGGTTATAGTACCTGAGGGAACGCAATTAGATGAAAAACAGCATATCGTCATCAATAACGGGGCAGAACCACAAAGTTTTGACCCACAAAAAACCGAAGGTGTGCCAGAATCTGCCGTTGCTTATCAATTACTTGAAGGCTTAGTCACCTCAGACTCTGAAGGTAAACTTCAACCAGGTGTGGCTGAAAGCTGGGAAAATACACCTGACTTCAAAACTTGGACATTCCATTTGCGTAAAGATGCTAAATGGTCAAACGGTGATCCCGTTACCGCGCACGATTTTGTGTTTGCTTGGCGTCGTTTAGTGGATCCTGCAACTGCTGCGCCTTATGCAAGTTACCTAAGTTATTTACAAGTTGAAAATGCGCAAGACATCATTGACGGTAAGAAAAAACCAGCTGAATTAGGGGTTGAAGCAAAAGATGATTATACCTTTGTAGTTCATGCGACCAATCCTGTTCCTTATGCGGTTAGTTTAACGACTCACCAATCCTTATTGCCATTACCGCAAAAAGTAGTCGAAAAATTAGGTGATGCATGGGTGAAAAAAGAAAACTATGTAGGTAACGGTGCCTATAAACTGGCAAACCACATTATTAACGAAAAAATCGAATTTGAACGCAACCCTCTCTACTGGAACGATAAAGAGACTGTCATTAACAGTGCAACATTCCTTGCGATTGAAAACCCAAGTACCGATGTAGCGCGTTATCGTGCAGGTGATTTAGACATGACCAATTATGGTTTACCGCCAGAACAATTCGCTAAATTACAAAAAGAATTGCCAGGCGAAGTATACATTACTCGTACCCTAGCAACTTATTCTTATGAGTTAAACAATAAGAAAGCACCTTTTGATAACGTGAATATTCGCAAAGCCTTGAACTTATCCCTTGATCGTAATGTGATCACCGATAAAGTATTGGGCCAAGGTCAAACACCAACCTATGTGTTTACCCCAACTTACATCGAAGAAGGTCATCTCATTCAACAACCTGCTTATTCAAAAGAACCGATGGCACAACGTAATGAAGAAGCCATTAAACTCTTAGAAGAAGCCGGTTACAGCAAAGCGAATCCGTTGAAATTCACCATTCTTTACAATACTAATGAAAACCACAAAAAAGTGGCCATTGCTGCAGCATCTATGTGGAAAGCGAACACCAAAGGTTTGATTGATGTGAAATTAGAAAACCAAGAGTGGAAAACTTACATTGATAGCCGTCGTGCGGGTCGTTACGACGCGGCACGTGCAGGATGGAATGCGGATTACAACCAAGCAACAACATTCGGCAACTATTTCTTATCTAATTCGAGTAACAATACCGCAAAATATGCGAACCCTGAATACGATAAAGCCATTGCTGAATCTTATGTTGCAACGGATGCGGAAGGACGTGCAAAAGCCTACGCGAAAGCCGAAGAAATTCTTGCAAAAGATTTCGGTATCGTACCAATCTTTAACTATGTGAATCCACGCTTAGTGAAACCTTACGTAAAAGGCTATTCAGGCAAAGATCCACAAGATCACATTTACTTACGCAACCTTTATATTATTAAACATTAATTCGTTGTTCGTATTTAAGTGCGGTTAAAAATTATCGTGTTTTTTGACCGCACTTTTCGCCCATTTTGGTTGGAGTTGTTATGCTCAAGTTTATTTTTAAACGGCTGTTGGAAGCCTTGCCAACTCTGTTTATTTTGATTACTTTTTCTTTCTTTTTGATGCGTCTCGCCCCTGGCAGCCCGTTCACTTCTGAACGCGCTTATCCACCAGAAGTCATGGCTAATATCGAAGCGAAGTATCATTTAAATGAACCATTACATAAACAATATTTCCTTTATTTGGAAAACCTTTCCAAAGGTGATTTTGGCCCCTCTTTCAAATATAAAGATCAATCGGTCAATGATTTAATCGCATCAGCCTTCCCTGTTTCCTTAAAATTAGGGATGGTCGCTTTCGCCTTTGCAGTGGTATTAGGTGTCACAGCGGGTACGCTTGCCGCACTCAATCAAAATAGCCGTTGGGATTATATTTTGATGAGTTTCTCAATGCTTGGCGTAATTATGCCAAGTTTCGTCTTCGCACCAGTCTTAGTACTGATTTTTGCCATTTATTTGGGGTGGTTACCCGCTGGCGGTTGGAATGGCGGTTCAGCAATGTACATTATTTTACCCGTAGCATCCTTAACTATCGCTTATGTTGCAGGGATTGCGCGTATCATGCGTGGCTCGATGATTGAAGTTCTGCACTCCAACTTTATTCGTACCGCCAAAGCTAAAGGACTTTCTACTTCGAGAATCATTTTAAAACATGCTTTGCGCCCTGCCCTTTTACCTGTGATTACCTATTTAGGCCCTGCTTTCGTAGGGATTATTACTGGCTCAATGGTCATCGAAAGCGTATTTGGTTTACCTGGTATGGGGTTATTATTTGTAAACGGCGCATTGAACCGTGATTATTCTTTAGTTTTAAGTCTCACTATTTTAGTGGGCACATTAACCATTTTATTTAATGCGATTGTGGATATTTTATACGCCATCATCGATCCAAAAATTCGTTATTAAGGACAAGTTATGACAGATTATCGTACTCAGCCGATTAATCAGAAAAATGCGGATTTTGTGGAACAAGTGGCTGACCGTATTGAAGAAATGCAACTGGAAGGCCGCAGTCTCTGGCAAGATGCGAAACGCCGTTTTTTCCGCAACAAAGCGGCCGTTGCCAGTCTGATTATTCTAGCGTTTATTATTGTATTTATTACCGTAGCGCCTTGGTTCTTCCCCTTTACCTATGAAGATACCGATTGGAATATGATGAGCTCCCCACCAACAATGGAAGGCTATCACTTCTTCGGTACCGATGCCTCGGGTCGCGACTTATTGGTACGTACTGCTATCGGTGGACGTATTTCCTTATTGGTCGGTATTGCTGGTGCTTTCATTTCCGTGACTATCGGTACAATTTATGGGGCGATTTCCGGTTATGTAGGCGGTAAAACAGATATGTTAATGATGCGCTTTTTGGAAATTCTTAGCTCATTTCCATTTATGTTTTTCGTAATTTTGTTGGTGACTCTTTTTGGCCAAAACATTTTCTTAATTTTTATCGCAATCGGTGCCATTGCTTGGCTTGGTCTTGCACGTATCGTACGCGGACAAACGCTCAGCCTAAAAAATAAAGAATTCGTCGAAGCCGCCATCGTTTGTGGCGTACCTCGTCGCCAAATCATTTTGAAACACATTATTCCGAATGTATTGGGCTTAGTAGCCGTTTATGCTTCACTTGAAGTACCAGGACTCATTCTATTCGAATCATTCTTAAGTTTCTTAGGCTTAGGAACACAAGAGCCAATGAGTAGTTGGGGCGCACTATTAAGTGATGGTGCTGCGCAAATGGAAGTCTCGCCTTGGTTATTAATTTTCCCGGCATTTTTCCTTTGTCTTACCCTATTTTGTTTTAACTTTATCGGTGACGGGTTGCGTGATGCACTCGATCCGAAAGATAGATAGGAGCGAATAATGAATCCTTTATTAGATGTAAAAAATCTCTACGTTCGCTTCAAAACACCAGATGGCGTCGTCACAGCGGTGAATGACTTAAACTTTACCCTCAATGCTGGTAGCACACTGGGCATCGTAGGCGAAAGTGGCTCAGGCAAGTCACAAACAGCCTTTGCCTTAATGGGTTTATTGGCAGCCAACGGTGAAGTGGAAGGCTCCGCCATTTTTGAAGGGAAAGAATTAGTTAATTTACCGAATGCTGAATTGAATAAAATCCGCGCCGAGCAAATTTCCATGATTTTCCAAGATCCAATGACGTCACTCAACCCATACATGAAAATCGGTGAACAACTCATGGAAGTGCTGCAATTGCATAAGGGCTATGATAAACAAACTGCCTTTGCCGAATCTGTGAAAATGCTGGATGCGGTCAAAATGCCGGAAGCTAAAAAACGCATGGGCATGTATCCACACGAGTTTTCAGGTGGTATGCGTCAACGGGTGATGATTGCGATGGCCTTGTTATGTCGTCCTAAATTACTTATTGCCGATGAACCCACCACCGCTTTAGATGTGACCGTTCAAGCGCAAATCATGACTTTATTAAATGAGTTAAAACGTGAGTTTAATACCGCGATTATTATGATCACTCACGATTTAGGTGTAGTAGCGGGTATCTGCGATCAAGTCATGGTGATGTATGCAGGGCGAACCATGGAATACGGCACAGCGGAACAAATTTTCTATCATCCAACTCATCCTTATTCTATTGGCTTAATGGATGCAATTCCTCGCTTAGATGGCAATGAAGAACACTTAGTAACTATTCCTGGCAATCCACCGAATTTATTGCATTTGCCAAAAGGTTGCCCATTCTCGCCCCGTTGCCAATTTGCTACCGAACAATGCCAAACTGCGCCAAAACTGACCGCATTTAATGAAGGTCAATTACGCAATTGTTGGTTACCCGTGGAGAAATTTACCCTATGACAGTTTCAAATAACAAAGAATTACTCCTTGAAGTCAATCACCTAGGCGTTAGTTTTAAAATTAAAAATGATAAATCCCTTTTCTTCGCTAAACCGCAAACCTTAAAAGCAGTAAAGGATGTTTCCTTTAAGCTTTATGAAGGTGAAACCCTCGGTGTAGTAGGTGAATCTGGTTGTGGTAAATCCACGCTTGCACGTGCCATCATCGGCTTAGTCGAAGCGAGTGAAGGGGAAATCTTGTGGCTTGGTAAAAATTTACGAAAACAATCAGCTAAACAATGGAAAGATACTCGCAAAGATATCCAAATGATTTTCCAAGACCCTCTCGCCTCTCTCAATCCGAGAATGAACATTGGCGAAATCATTGCCGAGCCATTAAAGATCTATCAACCGCACTTAAGTGCTGCTGAAGTAAAAGAAAAAGTACAAGCGATGATGTTGAAAGTCGGGCTTTTACCGAACTTGATTAACCGCTATCCTCATGAGTTTTCTGGTGGCCAATGTCAGCGTATCGGTATTGCTCGCGCGTTAATCATTGAGCCGAAAATGATCATTTGTGATGAACCCGTTTCTGCGTTAGATGTGTCGATTCAGGCTCAAGTGGTAAATTTATTGAAATCCCTGCAAAAAGAAATGGGGCTTTCCTTAATTTTCATTGCCCATGATTTAGCGGTGGTAAAACATATTTCTGACCGCGTATTGGTGATGTATTTAGGCAATGCCATGGAATTAGGCAGCGATGAGGAAGTGTATAACAACACTAAACATCCTTATACCAAAGCCTTAATGTCTGCTGTTCCGATTCCCGATCCGAAATTGGAACGCAATAAGTCCATCGAATTACTTGAAGGTGAGCTACCTTCACCAATTAATCCACCGTCTGGTTGTGTGTTCCGTACTCGCTGCTTAAAAGCCGATGAAAATTGTGCGAAACAAAAACCACCTTTCACCAGCCAAAACAACAGCCATTTTGTGGCATGTTTGAAAGTCTTATAAAACCAAAAGTGCGGTCAACATTCACCGCACTTTTTACTTTTACAATTCTAACTTTTCTTCGATTACTCTAGCTAAATCATCCAACATCGCATAACGTTTGCGATACATAGAACGTTTCTTACTCGGTACCTTATCAAGATTTCTGTCTATCTCTAAAGGTAATTCCCAATAGTCTTTCAACTGTCCACCTGATTCAACAAAAATCGCATCATAATCTACAACATAATGTGAACTTTGAATAAAACGCGATTTATTTTGATATTTTTGTGGAATACCTAATAACGTCTTGAAACCCAATGCGTTAGTCAATGCTTTCATCGTTTCCACCATCAAATAAGCAGGGCGCAAACCATGACACGTTTTTGTGAGTTGCTTCACCATCTCTTTAGAACCTTCAAAATTGGGTCCCTGCACCACAGAAATAAGTAATGCCTCATCAAGTTTGGCAAAAGTAAGCAAATACACTAATTCATTACGTGGTTTATGCCATAATTCCAATACCCAATAGCCTTCCATCGGTTGGTGCGTGGTCATCGACAATGTCATTTCAAAATCAGGAATCACTTCACCAAAACTTAATGGCGTTTTATAAATAGATGCTGAAAGTGCGGTCAATTTTTCAGGTAAAAAAAGTAGATTGTCACAAATAGCTTCGAAACGCTGTTTGCTATTAAAACGTTTATCTAAAAAACGATAAACTAATGGGTAGCTATAATCTGCATGTTCATTTAATAATGTGACAAGAAAAGGATGCTGATTAATAAATTGCTCAAAATGAGCAATTGATCCTCGATGTAAAAAAGAACGAAGACGATAACGTAGGCGCTTAAGCGCATAAGAACGCCCTGGCCTATCGGGATAAATGGCTTCCGCTTTTGGCCAGCGATATTGATTTTCTTGAGATTCCATAGTTATTAATATAATTAAAGAGGCTTTAAATCATGCAAAGCTCGCATTCTCTCATAATTTCAGCAATTTTTCTATTTGTGATATGCTAGGGTCAATTGATGAAAGGAATACTTATGTCTGAAATTAAACTTAATTATCATAAAACGCATTTTCTTACGAGCGCCCCCAATATTCGTTCCATTCCAGAAGATACAGGAATTGAAATTGCTTTTGCTGGGCGTTCAAATGCCGGAAAATCAACCGCGCTTAATGCATTAACCAATCAAAAAAGCTTAGCTCGAACCTCTAAAACACCTGGTCGAACACAGCTCATCAATCTTTTTGAGGTGGAGCCGAATTGTAAACTAGTGGATTTACCTGGCTATGGCTATGCTGCCGTTCCTGAAAAAATGAAAATCGAGTGGCAAAAATCCCTCGGGGAATATTTGCAAAAACGAGAATGTTTAGGCGGACTTGTTGTTTTAATGGATATTCGCCATCCTTTAAAAGATCTCGATCAACAAATGATCGAATGGGCAGTTTCTGCTGATTTACCGGTTATGTTACTTTTAACTAAAGCGGATAAACTCAGTCAAAGTGCGCGTAGCAAACAAGTCAAAATGGTACGTGAAGCGATTTTGCCCTTCCAAGGTGATATTCAAGTCGAGGCCTTTTCTGCACAAAATAAAATTGGTATTGATAAATTGGCTGCCAAATTAGATTGTTGGTTTGCGCCACTTTTCGTGTAGTTTTTTATCAAGAAAAAATGATTTCTGCGATCAAGATCGCAAAAAAAGCACAGAATGTATGATTTCATTCTGTGCTTTTTTTATAGTGCGAAAATCTGATTATTTTTGACCGCACTTTAAGGAATCTGAATGTCTCTTGCCATTGTTTATAGCCGTGCCTCAATGGGCGTACAAGCCCCTCTTGTTACGATTGAGGTACACTTAAGTAACGGAAAGCCTGGATTTACCTTAGTTGGTCTACCCGAAAAAACCGTAAAAGAAGCGCAAGATCGTGTCAGAAGTGCATTAATGAATGCCCAATTCAAATATCCTGCTAAACGCATCACCGTCAACCTTGCACCGGCTGATTTACCCAAAGAAGGAGGGAGATTTGATTTACCTATTGCAATCGGTATTTTAGCAGCATCGGATCAACTCGACGGTAGCCGTTTAAAACAATTTGAATTCGTTGGCGAGCTCGCATTAACAGGTGAATTACGTGGTGTACACGGCGTGATTCCCGCCATTTTAGCGGCACAAAAAGCCAAACGCGCCCCCATTATCGCTTATCAAAATGCCAATGAGGCATCGCTTGTCTCAGAGCAAGAGACTTATTTCGCTAAAAATCTGCTAGAAGTCGTGCAATTCTTAAATAATCAAGAAAAATTACCTTTGGCCTCATTACTTGCACAAGAAAGTGCGGTCGGATTTTCAGCTAAAAATCACTTGGATTTGACCGATATTATTGGTCAGCAACATGCTAAACGAGCACTAACAATTGCGGCTGCAGGTCAGCACAACCTACTCTTTTTAGGACCACCTGGGACGGGTAAAACCATGTTGGCTAGTCGTCTCACTGCATTGCTCCCTGAAATGACCGATTTAGAAGCCATTGAAACCGCTTCGGTTACGAGCTTAGTACAAAATGAATTAAATTTTCATAACTGGAAACAACGACCATTTCGAGCACCACATCATAGTGCCTCATTACCAGCCTTAGTGGGTGGAGGAACCATTCCAAAACCAGGCGAAATATCGCTCGCACATAACGGTGTACTTTTTCTTGATGAGCTACCTGAATTTGAGCGTAAAGTACTGGATGCGCTTCGTCAGCCCTTAGAAAGTGGAGAAATTATTATTTCGCGTGCCAATGCGAAAATCCAATTCCCCGCTCGCTTTCAACTCGTTGCCGCGATGAATCCAAGTCCAACCGGACATTATACAGGAACACATAATCGCACCTCGCCGCAGCAAGTGATGCGTTATTTAAATCGCCTTTCGGGGCCGTTTTTAGATCGCTTTGATTTATCCATTGAAGTCCCCCTTCTGCCGCAAGGTAGCCTACAGAATACGGGTGATAGAGGCGAAACAAGCCAACAAGTACGAGAAAAAGTGTTAAAAGTGAGAGAAATTCAACTTGCTCGAGCCGGTAAAATCAATGCTTATCTTTCAAGCAAAGAAATTGAACGAGACTGTAAATTACAAGATAAAGATGCATTATTTCTGGAGAATGCTTTAAATAAACTCGGGCTTTCTGTTAGAGCCTACCATCGGATTTTAAAAGTTTCACGCACAATTGCCGATTTAAATGGCGAAAAAGAAATACAACAACCTCATTTAGCAGAAGCGCTAGGATATAGGGCGATGGATCGGTTGTTACAGAAATTATCTGCTGCTTAAAAAATAAAAGGGCGAATGATTCGCCCTTATTTATCTTCTATGCTTAATAATAAGAATGTTCACCACGTTGGTGTTCTGTTACGTCTCGTGCACCTTTTAATTCATTCGGGAAGAGCGAAACTAACTGTTTTTCTACCCCGTCTTTTAAGGTGACATCAACCATTGAACAACCGTTACAGCCACCGCCGAATTGTAGAACTGCATAACCATCATCAGTAATCTCAATTAACGTAATTTTACCGCCATGGCTGGCTAATTGTGGGTTAATTTGTGTTTGGATCACGTACTCTACGCGCTCAATTAAAGGCGCATCATCTGCAACTTTACGCATTTTAGCGTTAGGTGCTTTTAAAGTCAGTTGAGCGCCAAGCTCTTCGGTTACATAATCAATTTCAGCATCTTCTAAAAACGGCAAACTGATTTCATCTACAAACGCTGAAAAAGTATCGTATTTCATTTCGGTATCAGTCGCTTCAACTGAGTTTGGAGGGCAATAGGACACGCCACATTCTGCTCCAGGCGTACCAGGATTCACGACAAAAATACGAATATTTGTACCTTCTTCTTGTGTATCTAAAAGTTTCCGAAAATGTGCTTGTGCAGCATCTGAAATAAAAATTTGTTCCATAAATAAAGTCCTAATACTTGATGCAATATATCGGGGATGATACTCCTATACGGCAATTTTTTCTACATTTATTCCTATTTTTATAGATATAGGTAAATCCTATCTTTACCAGAATTTAAGCTCGAGCTAAGCCCCATACTTGAATTTCTTTTACACCTAATTTTCGAAGTTGTTTGGTTATCTCTGCTAACGTTGAACCGGTTGTAATCACATCATCCACCAACGCAACGCGTTCATAAGGAAAAGGCTTTTGGGTATTCACTGTAAAAGCATTTTTAAGGTTTTGTCGTCGATCTTTCGCCGTTAAACCTCGCTGAGTATGGGTATGTTTAATCCGTTTCACCACATGATGACAGTTAGGCACATCACACCAGCGACTTAACCAATTAGCCAATAAATCAGCTTGGTTGTAGCCCCGTTGCCATTGTCGAAAATGATATAACGGTACGGGAATAATCGCCTGTGGCAGCGAGAGCCCATGTGTTCGTCTCGCCTCTCGCACCGCAAGATAAAGCAAACGCGATAAACTGCGATCTAACCAAAACTGTTTTTGGAATTTAAAACGATGAATAAGTGAAGAAAGTGGTTCAAGGTAATGCCCAATGATCACAATGCGATCCCAAGCAGGTTCATTTTTCAAACAATGTCCACAGCCCATTGCATAATGCTGCAAGGGTGAACCACATCGACCACAATAAGGGAAAGTTTTAATTTGCTTCTGACATCGACTACACAACCCGTTTCGACCAAGATGAATAGATCGCTTGCAATACACACAGCTAAACTGAAAAAAATGGGAAAACATAAAAGAAATTGACCGCACTTTATTTTTTCGCTTTTTCAACTTGCTTAAAATGCTTTTCTTTCTTAGCCATTTCCATTCTTTCACCTTGTTTCAAAATATGAGGTGTCACAAAAATCACAAGCTCTCGTTTTTGATGACGTTCACTTTCCTTACTAAATAAGCGCTTAATACCAGGAATATCACCCAACAATGGCACTTTATCGACACCTTTCGTGATGGTATCGTGGAATACACCACCCAATACAATTGTTTCCCCATCTTTGGCAAAAACTTGCGTATTGATTTCTTGTTTATCAATGGATACGACTTCATTTTGCCCGTAAGCCACGCGATTTCCTGGGGAGTTTTGACTCACTAATAAATCCAATAAAATATTATTATCCTTCGAAATATGCGGTGTCACTTCTAATCCCAACACCGCTTCTCGAAATTCTACTGATTGAGTGTCATTTTTCCCATTTGTCACCACATAAGGAATTTCTGTCCCTTGTTTGATGCTTGCGCTTTTCTTATTGGTCGTGAGTAAGCGAGGGCTTGCAATAATTTCTACGTTATTTTCACGTTCAAGTGCGGTCAATTCTAAATCTAACAATCGACCATTAATTTTGGCTACTTGAAGTGCTAATGAGCCGGCCGGCGTGACCGTTGTCGCAAAATTTACATTTAAATTATTACTGATATTACTAAAGCCATTCGCATCTAGGCTGCCACTCACTCGATGGGCTGCCTCAGTAGGATTAAAAATACCCCAACGCACACCTAATTCTTTTAGGCTTTCATCGGTAATCGTCACAATACGTGCTTCAATCACGATTTGCTCAATGGGTTTATCCAGCTCTGCGATTAATTTTTTGATATTTTTGACAGAACGTGCCTCATCTTGAATCAGTAATACATTGCTTCGGTCATCAAAGGTAATGGTGCCACTAGGTGAAAGCAAAGAACCGCTACCTGTGGTTAAGGACTTCATCACATCAGAGGCTTTGGCAAAATGTAGTTTAACCGTTGTACTCACAAGTGGCGTTTCGCTAGGCAAACTTTCTCCGTTAATCGCCATAGGTTCTGTCATTTTCTCTGCATATTGTTCATGTTGAGAAGGCTTACCCAAATAATAAATATTATTTTCTTGATAAAAAGAGAGCCCTTTGATTTTTGCCACAGAACGCAATAAACGATCAAAATCCATGTTATCTAATTGCAATGAAAGCGTTCCTTCTAGCTCATCATCAATCATTAAATTGGCATTTTGCTCAAGAGCAAGCTGTTGGAGTGTCGCCACCATTGGTGCCTGTTTTAAGCGAAGTGAAAATACGTGATTCTCTGCCGATGAATAGCTAGTCCATAGGATCAAAAAACACATTAAAAACTGACCGCACTTTGTTTTTATTTTCTGGTTTAGCATTTTAAAATCTCATGATGATTGAGGTCGTTTGTTCACATTGCCCGACTTTATAACCTTGAAGCGTCACGCTGTTTTTAGTCACTTTTTCAATTAAATAGCCTTCCTGTCCAATTCTCTGCCCGACTTGAGCGGAAAGAATATGCCCATCATCATTAAATAACACTTCTGCCTGTTTACCGTATTGCACGACACCTACAATATGTAGCTGAGCCAATGGGCGTTCCTCCGCCAGTCTCGGCTCCGAATATACGCAAGTCGACACCGGCGGTAGGGTGAGCCCCTCTTTTGGATATTCGGTTTGTTCTCTTTGTTTACGATCAAAAGGATCTTGCGAAAATGCTGATACAGAAAAAAACGCTATCAAGATTAAGAAGAGCTTTCTCATTATTTGTCCTTATTTAGTTGGAAAATTAACTCACATGTAATAGAGCTATTTTCCTCTTCATCTAATTTCTCAATGTTTAATTGAGTTAACGAAAGTTTTGGGATATCCCTTAAAAGTGCGGTCAAAAATTGACGTAAATCGACAAAATAGCCTTGTAATGACAAATGCAACAACGTATGTTGAGAAAAATCCCAACGCAAATCCAACGCTCGAAGTCGTCCATTTAACAAGGCCTGTACATGCTGATTAATCGGCAACACAGAATTAGCCAATTCTGGAGAAAGTTGTCGGCTGTCTGACTTTTGTCTTAAGGTTTGTAAAATCTTTTCCTGTTTCTCCCACTCTTGTTGCTGCAAACTCAATTCTGCGTCAAGTCGATGTCGTTCATTACTGTTTTCAACGTAACGAAAAACAGGTAAAAAGATGGCCGCACTTAATGCACTCAACCAAAAGGCTACATGGACCATTTGAGGTAATCGAAGCCATCGCCCAAACCAACTTTGCGCACTTTTTTGAACAAGCTCGTTGATAAGGTTCCTCATTGCACAGGCTCCGATAAATGAATATCAAATTGAAAAAATAACTGCTGTTGCACCGGTTGAAACTTAGTTAAGTTAACCTCTGTAAAATGGCGTTTGAGAAATTGATGTATCTCTTCAAACTCTTGTTGGCTTTCTGTCATGCCTGAAAGAACAACTTGCTTAGCATTGAGCATAAATTCATCTAACTCACCTTGTTGTAAGGGCAACTCAGTTAATAAATTAAGCATTCGATACACATATTCAGTCTCCATTCCAGTCAACTCATTCATTTCTTTCAAGTCACGTTGTAGTTGTTGAACTTGAATGCGTTTCTGATGGACTTGATGAGTAATTTGTGTCAGTTTTTCTTTTGTCTGATTTAGGGTTTGTGCTTGTTGTTCATTGAGTTGGTTCAATCCAACAACAATCAAAACTAAACAAGCTAGCCAAATTAAACCTTGCCACATAAAACGACGAAAGGCCTTTTGATGTTGTTCTAAGCGCCAAGGCAATAGATTAAGGCTTAACATCACCACTCTCCCGATTACTTGGAGTCAAAAGTGCGGTCGTTTTTGAGGATAAATCCACTAGCTTTAAATCGGTTTGCCAGAGTGCATTGCCTAAAGCGATGAAAGGTAAATCTGTTTCAATTCGCAGCCAATCCTGAGGCAGTAATTCGATTGTGCGTGAATTTAATATATCGGGTGTTTGATACACATAAATCTGTTCTATTGTTTCAGGAAAACGCTGGATAAATTGTTGATAAAGCTCAGATAAATCACTTTGAGATTGCAAGACTTGTCGTTGTTGTAAGCGTTCACAAACGGCGAGACAACCTTGTTGATCTTGATATAAAAACAAGGCGTTCGTCGGCTCTTGCCCCAAAATGGCATAAAATGCACGCAAAATGCTGTGATTCAGTAAATCAAGTGCAGTCAATTTTAGCGGCAAATATTTTGCTAATTCTGCATTGGCACTTTCTTTTCGAATCGCCGTGATATCCAAACGAAAACCTTGTTTTAATGGCGTGGTCAGATAATCAAACCATAATTCATCCAACGGAATCGGTAATTCTTTTTGCAAAATGAAACGACATTGTTGTTCACACTCCTGAGCATTGAGTGTTTGCGGTAAAATAAGCGTTTTAGACCAAGTTAAATGGGGTGAAATGGCGCCGATAAAACAACATTGGTTCGTTTTTTGTGGTAAATAAGGTAATAAATGGGAAAAAATGTCCTTTTGTTGTCCATTCAAGCAAATAGATTGAACTTTGTGGAATTCATCTAGCCAAACAAAATAGAGGTTATCTTGTTGTTTACTCACACCAATTTGTTGTTTTCGCTGCTTTCTATGAGCAATTCCCATATTCTTTCCTATTCTTTAAGGGATTAATCTTTTATACTTAGCAGCCAAGATCATAATTTTGATTTTTTGAATATTCATTAAACCAGAGAGAATTTTACGATGCGGATCGCAAAATTAATATTAAGTACCCTATTTACGATATGTATACTGGGGTTAGTCGCCGGTGGTGTACTGTATTTTCACTTAAAATCCTCCTTACCATCGGTAGAAAGCCTAAAAACCGTTGAATTGCAACAACCGATGCAAATTTATACGGCTGATGGCAAATTAATCGGTGAAGTCGGTGAACAACGCCGTATTCCAGTGAAATTAGAAAATGTGCCTCAGCGTCTTCAAGATGCCTTCTTAGCGACCGAAGATAGCCGTTTTTATGAACATCACGGTTTAGACCCTGTCGGTATTGCTCGTGCGATTTTTGTTGCCGTCAACAATGGTGGTGCATCCCAAGGGGCAAGTACCATTACGCAACAGCTTGCGCGTAACTTCTTCTTAACCCCAGAAAAAACCATTATTCGTAAAGCTCGCGAAGCAGTATTAGCCATTGAAATTGAAAATGCCTTAAGCAAACAAGAAATTTTAGAACTCTATTTAAATAAAATTTTCTTAGGGTATCGTTCTTATGGCGTCGCGGCTGCCGCACAAACCTACTTTGGTAAAAACTTAGATGAATTAACGCTTTCTGAAATGGCAATCATTGCTGGCTTACCAAAAGCGCCTTCTACCATGAATCCACTCTATTCGCCAAAACGTGCGGAAGAACGTCGAAATGTGGTTTTAAGTCGAATGCTTGATGAGAATAAAATCACCAAAGCAGAATATGATGCAGCCATTAAAGAGCCAATCGTCGCAAGCTATCACGGTGCTAAATTTGAGTTCCGTGCAGACTATGTGACTGAAATGGTTCGTCAAGAAATGGTGAAACGTTTTGGTGAAGAAGATGCTTACACCAAAGGTTATAAAGTCTTCACGACTGTACTTTCAAAAGATCAAGCGGAAGCACAAAAAGCCGTCCGTAATAACCTGATCGATTATGATATGCGTCATGGCTGGCGTGGCGCTGCACCACTTTGGAAAAAAGGTGAAGCCCCATGGGATAATGAACGCATTGTCGCTTTCTTGAAAAAATTACCTGATTCAGAACCATTCATTCCGGCAGCGGTAACTGCATTAGGTAAGAATGGTGCAGAATTACTTTTAGCCAATAATGAAACGATGACGCTTTCTTCAAACGCAATGCGTTGGGCGGGAAGAGCACCGGTTAAAGTGGGCGACCAGATTTGGATTCGTAAACGTGATAACGGTGAATGGATTTTAGGTCAAATTCCAGCGGCTAACTCTGCATTAGTTTCATTAAACTCTGATAATGGTGCTATTGAGGCCATGGTGGGTGGTTTTAGCTACGAACAAAGTAAATTTAACCGAGCAACCCAATCTTTAGTGCAAGTCGGTTCTTCGATTAAACCATTTATCTATGCAGCTGCATTAGAGAAAGGTTTAACGCTTTCAAGCGTATTGCAAGACAGTCCTATCTCCATTCAAAAACCAGGACAACCTTTGTGGCAACCGAAAAACTCACCTGATCGTTATGACGGTCCAATGCGTTTACGTGTGGGTTTAGGTCAATCTAAAAACATGATTGCCATCCGAGCTCTACAAACCGCAGGTGTTGGCTTTACAGCTGACTTCTTACAACGTTTTGGATTCAAACGTGACCAATATTTTGCCAGTGAAGCGCTTGCATTAGGTGCGGCATCCTTCACTCCATTGGAAATGGCGCGTGCTTACGCGGTATTTGATAATGGTGGTTTCTTAATTGATCCTTATCTTATCGAAAAAATTCAAGATAATACTGGTAAAGATTTATTTATTGCGAACCCGAAAATTGCTTGTATTACCTGTAACGACATTCCTGTGATTTATGGTGAAACCAAAGATAAAATTGATGGTTTTAAAGATGTCGCAGAAGTGGCTAACCCTGATAATCTAAAATCTGCTAAAGGTAATAGCAACACCGATACAGATGAAGGTGAGGGTGATCAGCAACCTGAGAATGTGCCAGACTTGCCAGAGCTTCAAACATCAGCATTAAATGACGGTTCTGTTGATTTAATGGCGGATGCGAAAGACGGTGCAGCAAAACAAGAATACGCACCTCGTGTGATTAGTGGTGAATTAGCCTTCTTAATTCGTAGTGCATTAAATACGGCGATTTATGGTGAGCAAGGACTTAGTTGGAAAGGTACCAGCTGGCGTATTGCTCAAAGCATTAAACGTAGTGATATCGGTGGTAAAACCGGTACCACTAATAGTGCGAAAGTAGCTTGGTACGCAGGTTTTGGCGCAAACTTAGTCACCACAACCTATGTTGGTTTCGATGATAACAAACGCATATTAGGTAAAGGTGAAGCGGGAGCGAAAACCGCAATGCCTGCCTGGGTTGCTTATATGAAAGCTGCACTTTCTGATGTGCCAGAACGTCAACTTGAGCTTCCTCCAAACATCATGGAAAAAACCATTGATAGTAACTCTGGTTTACTTTCTGAAGGTGGTGGCCGTAAAGAATACTTTATCGTTGGTACCGAGCCTAAACGTACTTACATTGCGGAAATGCAAGAGCGCGGTTATTATGTTCCACCAGAGTTGCAACAACGTCTAAATGGTGGAACAGGTAAAACCAAAGACGCAATTCCTGCAACGCAACCAGAAGAATTATTCTAACCCTGATTTAAATACTAAAAGTGCGGTTAATTTTGACCGCACTTTTTTACGTCAAAAGGACAAATCATGTTAAGTTATCGTCACAGTTTCCATGCCGGCAACCATGCCGATGTGCTAAAACACATCGTGTTAATGCTGATTTTGGAAAATCTCTCTCTGAAAGAAAAAGGTTTCTACTATCTCGACACCCATTCAGGTGTCGGTCGTTATCGCTTAAGTTCTAACGAATCAGAAAAAACTGGCGAATATAAAGAGGGAATTGGGAGACTTTGGGAAAAAACGGATTTACCCGAAGAAGTTGCACGCTACGTAGATCTTATTAAAAAGCTCAATTATGGTGGTAAAGAATTACGTTATTACGCAGGCTCTCCAATGATTGCCGCACAACTACTACGTCCTCAAGATCGTGCATTACTAACAGAATTACACCCGAGCGATTTTCCATTATTACGGAATAACTTTAAAGAGTTTAAGAATATCACCACAAAATCAGAAAATGGTTTCCAACAACTCAAAGCGACACTTCCACCAAAAGAACGCCGCGGTTTAGTGCTTATTGATCCGCCTTATGAATTAAAAGAGGATTACGATTTGGTGGTGAAAGCGATCGAAGAAGGTTATAAACGCTTTGCAACAGGCACTTATGCGATTTGGTATCCAGTGGTTCTACGCCAACAAACAAAACGCATTTTTAAAGGATTAGAGGCAACGGGAATTCGTAAAATTTTGAAAATTGAATTGGCTGTTCGCCCTGATAGCGATCAACGTGGTATGACCGCAAGTGGAATGATTGTGATTAATCCACCTTGGCAATTAGAGCAACAAATGAAGTCTATTTTGCCTTATTTAACCCAAACGCTCGTCCCTGAAAGCACGGGAAGTTGGACAGTGGAATGGATTGTACCGGAATAATCCATTCCAAAACCGCGGTCAAAATGACCGCACTTTTAAATTTTAATTTTATTGGAATATAACACTAAACAAAGTGCAATAACCATAATTAAAATCGCGCCTGCGAATAAGATAGTATCAACTGAGCTCTCATGATTCACAATAATCAGGCGCAACATGGCGGTAATCCCCGCGTAAATAAAATAACGCAAAGGAAAGTGATAGCCGCTTTTAAAATATTGCACGATTAGGCCAATAAAACCGAAATATAAGAAAAACATCACAGCTTGTTCAGCAACATCATAAGGCACTACGCTTGATGTATTGAACACCATAATTGCTAAGGTATAGGTGATTTTAGCTAAAGCAATAATCAACACTAAAGCCAAAGCAATAAGTGAAAAACTTAATATTACTTTTAATACACTAGTCACTACTCGAGGCAGCTTTTCTAGTTCTTGAGATTCTTCCATAAAGTTCCTTTTTTGTTTTTTTAAAATGATGAAAGGTGCATATTTTAAAGGAATGTGGTTTGGTGGTAAATAGCCAAATTTAATCAAATAAAAAAGGCAGATATTTCTGCCTTTTCTTTTTTATATGAATGAATAATTACTCATCTAAGAAACTTCTTAAGGTTTCAGAACGACTTGGATGACGTAATTTACGCAATGCTTTCGCTTCAATCTGACGAATACGCTCACGGGTTACATCAAATTGTTTACCCACTTCTTCAAGCGTGTGGTCGGTATTCATATCAATACCAAAACGCATACGTAATACTTTCGCTTCACGAGGGGTTAACCCTTCTAGCACTTCATGAGTTGCCACTTTCAAGCTTTGTGCAGTGGCAGAATCTAATGGCAATTCAAGAGTTGAATCCTCGATGAAGTCACCTAAATGTGAATCATCGTCATCACCGATTGGCGTTTCCATTGAAATTGGCTCTTTCGCAATTTTAAGCACTTTACGGATTTTATCTTCTGGCATTCCCATGCGTTCAGCAAGCTCTTCTGGTGTAGCCTCACGTCCCATTTCTTGTAACATTTGACGAGAAATACGATTTAATTTGTTAATCGTTTCAATCATATGAACAGGAATACGAATTGTACGTGCTTGGTCTGCAATGGAGCGCGTAATTGCCTGACGAATCCACCAGGTTGCATAGGTTGAGAATTTATAACCACGACGGTATTCAAATTTATCTACCGCTTTCATCAAACCAATATTCCCTTCTTGAATTAAATCCAAGAATTGTAAACCACGGTTGGTATATTTTTTCGCAATAGAAATGACCAAACGTAAGTTAGCTTCAACCATTTCTTTTTTCGCACGGCGAGCTTTTTGTTCACCACGAGATACCGCATCACAAATCTCACGCATTTGTTGGATGGTAAGATTGGTATGTTGCTCAATATTCGCTAAGTTATCTAAAGATAAACGGATACGTTCTTCATATTTTGGTAAACGTTTTGCCCAAGCTTTTGTTGATTTTAATGCTTTTGCTACCCATGCATCACTGCTGCCATTCGCAACAATAAGCGCCTCAAATTCATCTTTTGGCATACCTGCAATATCAACTAATACTTTTTGTAGTTGACGCTCTTCTGCACGTACACGTTTCATCATATTCTTCATTGATAAAACAAGTACATCAAATTGTTTTGGCACTAAACGGAATTGTTTAAAAATATCGGCGAGTTGAGCAATTTGATCTTTTGCACGTTTACCACTACGACCGTGTTTTGCAATGGTTGCCAATGTTTTAGTATGTTGCTCTCTTAATGCAGCAAATCTTTCACGCGCTACTTCAGGATCGATGCTGTTATCTGAATCGCTGTCATCAGAACTTGAGCTGTTATCGCTTTCATCTTCCTCATCGCTCTCATCATCAACGTCTGCAGCAGATTCGGCACTTTCATCTTCATCAGCAAAATTTTCATCAATGTCTGCCGTTTCCTCTTCAGGTACATTTGGATCCACAAAGCCTGTGATTAAATCAGCTAAACGATAATTGCCCGCTTCTACTTGGTCATAATTATCTAATAATTCAGTTAACGCTTCTGGGTACGCTGCAATCGCGGTTTGGACTTCATCAATCCCTTCTTCAATACGTTTTGCAATGCTGATTTCATCTTCACGGGTAAGAAGATCAACCGTTCCCATTTCACGCATATACATACGCACAGGATCGGTTGTACGGCCGATTTCAGATTCCACATTTGACAAAATCTGTGTTGCTTCTTCCACTGCATCTTCATCCGGAATCGTGTCATTCAACATCATTTCGTCACTTTCCGGTGCTTCATCCAGAACCGGAATACCCGCATCATGCTGTAAAGTCTGCAACAACTTATCGTAATACTCTGGATCGATCACATCTTCCGGAAGTAAGTCATTAATCTCCGCATAGGTTAAATAACCTTGCGTACGACCTAATTCCATAAGCTGTTCAATTTGTTCTGAATATTGCTCTGCGGTAGATTGTTGATTTTGTTCCATTTTTATTCCCGTTTTGCGTTATTTTTGGAAGATAAAAGCCCTTGTTTTGAACAGGAGATTTTACCATTGTTATGACGGATTAACTAACTGTTTTTTCTGCTCTTCTTTTCCCTTGAGCAAATTCACTAAAATTGCTCGTTCTTGATCAGTTAAACCTTCCGCCCTTTCTTTGGCAATCAGCATTTCAATGTCACGCTCAATCGCTTGAATATTCAATCGACGATAGTTTTGAGAGAATGCATTAATGATTTCTAAGTCATCTAATAGATGATCCCAAGAGGCTAATATTTCAAGGGGCTTGCTGAATTCTGTATCACGAAAATACTCTAAGATTTGCCCTGTTGTAATGCCTTCTCGTTCACGGCAAAGTGCGGTCAATTTTTCGAGCAATTCGTAACCTGCTTCATGCTTTAAGGCTTGTAAACCGATATCCGAAATACGATTCACTAATTGTGAATTCTGTAATAACAGCGAAATCACCACGCGCATTGGTGTTTTCTTAATGGTTTTTTGTGGCGTTTTAGGTTTGGGTTCAGCCTTCTCTATTTGATTTGGAATTAAGCTTTCAAGCTGTGATTGATCAAAGATTCCAAGCTTTTGTGCCAACATATTCCGCAATGAAAGACGCAGCATATCACCAGGGATTTGACGAATTAAAGGCGCCGCGAGTGCCACTAATTTGCCTCGTCCTTCTTGCGTCGAGAAATCTACTTGTGGACTTAAATGTGCGAATAAGAATTCTGTGAGAGACTGAGCTTGATCAATATATTCTTCAAACTTTTCTTTACCATATTGACGAATATAAGTATCCGGATCTTCTCCGTCTGGTAGGAAAATAAACTTGATTTGTCGTCCATCTTCCAGATAAGGTAAGGCGTTTTCAAGCGCACGCCAAGCGGCATCACGCCCTGCTCTATCACCATCGTAGCAGCAAATGACTTGCTCTGTTGAACGGAACAATAATTGAATTTGCTCTGAGGTCGTTGATGTCCCGAGAGACGCTACTGCATAATTGACACCAAATTGCGCTAATGCCACCACATCCATGTAACCTTCAACCACCAGTAGTTTTTCTGGCTCATCATTGATTTGTAAGGCTTCATATAAACCATAAAGCTCATTACCTTTATGATAGGTAATGGTTTCGGGGGAGTTCAAATACTTGGGTTTTTCATCCGTTAAAACACGTCCACCAAAGGCAACTGTTCGACCACGTTTATCCCGAATCGGAAACATGATGCGATTACGGAATTTATCGTACACATTGCCACGATCGTTACGAGAAAGCATACCTAAATCAAACAGCTTTTTCTGTTCTTCTCGATTTTTGCCGAATTGACGCAACACCGTATCCATCGCATTGGGTACATAACCAATTTGAAAACGAGCAATAATTTCTGGCGATAAACCACGTTGCTGAAGATAGCTTTGAGCAGGAATATTTAGCGGGAGTTGAGCTTGATAAAACGACGCAATCTCTTGCATCAAATCGTATAAATTACGTTTTGTTTGATAGCTCACATCCGGTTTATTGCCGAATTGGTTTGGACGTTTTTCATAAGGCACTTCAAGTCCTGCCGAAGCGGCAAGTTCTTCAACTGCTTCAACAAATTCTAATTTGTCATAATCCATTAAAAATGAAATCGCATTGCCTTTCGCGCCACAGCCAAAGCAATAATAGAATTGTTTTTTTTCACTTACCGTAAAGGAGGGTGTTTTTTCGTGATGAAACGGACAGCAAGCTTGATAATCTCGTCCCGCTTTTTTGAGTTTCACGCGTGCATTAATCACATCGACAATATTCGATTTTGTGAGCAGATCATCAATAAACTGGCGTGGAATTGAGCCTTTCATTGCCTTGCCTCCTTGAATACGATGCGAAAGTGCGGTTAATTTTGCGTGATTTTTTTTCGATGAATTTAAAGCAACAAAACCGTGATACCCAAAAGGTTTCACGGTTTGTCTTAACTCGAGTTAGAAAATACTACAAATTAGTATAAACGGGTATTGCGCGCGTTTTCGCGAGCGTTACGTTTAGCGTGACGTTTAGCAAGTGTTGCTTTTTCACGTTTACGGATTGTAGTTGGTTTTTCATAGAATTCACGAGCGCGAACTTCTGCTAAAATACCAGCTTTTTCGCAAGAGCGTTTGAAACGACGTAAAGCTACGTCGAATGATTCGTTTTCACGTACTTTAATTACAGGCATAAGCCAATCACCTCAATGAGTTTAATTTAATTGCAATTTTAAATTTTTATTACTGCCGAATGAACGGCAAATTCAATAAAGGACGCAATTCTAATCGATCTTCCCCGTAAAAGCAAAGGAAAGATCGCCTATTTGCTGAAAATTTGGCGTTTGAACTGGTTTAAGCGGGCTAAACAAGGTAAAATCTTTGCCAATTTTTTTAATAAAATGAGAAGAAAATGCGTATTTTAGGGATCGAAACCTCCTGTGATGAAACAGGTGTCGCGATTTATGATGAAGACAAAGGCTTAATTGCTAATCAACTCTACACGCAAATTGCCTTGCATGCGGATTACGGCGGTGTGGTGCCAGAACTGGCTTCTCGCGATCACATTCGCAAAACAGCACCATTAATTAAAGCCGCATTAGAAGAAGCCAATTTAACCGCTGATCAAATTGATGGTATCGCCTATACAAGCGGTCCTGGTTTAGTGGGCGCATTATTAGTGGGCGCAACGATCGCGCGTTCACTGGCTTATGCCTGGAATGTGCCCGCTATTGGCGTACACCACATGGAAGGTCATCTACTTGCGCCAATGCTTGATGAAAACCGACCTAACTTTCCATTTATTGCTCTCTTAGTTTCAGGTGGACATACGCAATTAGTGCGCGTTGATGGTGTAGGTAAATATGAAGTTATTGGTGAATCTATTGATGATGCTGCAGGTGAAGCCTTTGATAAAACCGCTAAATTATTAGGGTTAGATTATCCTGGCGGTGCGGCACTTTCACGTTTAGCCGAAAAAGGATCACCAGATCGTTTTGTATTTCCACGCCCAATGACAGATCGCCCTGGCCTTGATTTTAGCTTTTCAGGTTTAAAAACCTCAGCGGCTAACACCATTAATCAGGCGATCAAACAAGAAGGTGAGTTAACCGAACAAACTAAAGCTGATATCGCTTTCGCTTTCCAAGACTCCGTCGTGGATACACTCGCAATCAAATGTAAACGTGCCTTAAAAGAAACCGGCTATAAGCGTTTAGTGATTGCTGGCGGGGTGAGTGCAAACAAAAAATTACGTGAAACCCTTGGCACAATGATGAAAAATCTTGGTGGTGAAGTATTTTATCCGCAACCTCAATTTTGTACCGATAATGGTGCCATGATTGCCTATACGGGCTTTTTACGCTTAAAACAAGGTCAGCATAGCGATCTCGCCATTGATGTTAAACCTCGTTGGGCAATGACTGAACTCCCTGCAATTTAAGGAAAAAATATGGAAAATATGATTAAAGTAAGAGCTATGCGTGCAGCCGGTATCGCTTGTTTCTTAGTGCTCGCGATTATTGGCGCATGGATTTTTACCACACCAAGTGGTGATATCGTTAGCGCGCTTTCAGCTGCCGGAAAAATGGTTGGCGGTGGTGCAACTTACGGCACCTTTATGCTAGCAGCCTGTCCACCTGTTGCAGGATTTATTGCCTATTATTTCTGGAAATGGGTGATTAAATAATGGCAAAACTCTATTTTTACTACTCTACGATGAATGCGGGCAAATCAACCACGTTGCTGCAGTCTTCCTATAACTACCGTGAACGCAATATGAACACCATGGTTTATACGGCTGCCATTGATGACCGTTTTGGATTAGGCAAAGTCACGTCACGTATTGGTATTCATGAAGATGCCAATTTATTTACGTCAACGAGTGACCTTTTTGCCGAAGTGAGCCAACATTTACAACAAGAAAAAATTCATTGTGTTTTGGTTGATGAAGCCCAGTTTTTAACGAAACAACAAGTCTATCAATTAAGTGATGTCGTAGATAAACTGAAGATTCCTGTGCTTTGTTATGGCTTACGCACAGACTTCCAAGCTGAGCTATTTGAAGGTAGCAAGTATTTACTTGCTTGGGCAGATCAACTAGAAGAATTAAAAACAATCTGTTATTGTGGGCGTAAAGCCAATTTCGTTTTACGTTTAAATGAACAAGGTGAAGTCATTAAGGAAGGGGAACAAATCCAAATCGGTGGAAATGACTCTTATCTTTCGGTTTGCCGCTATCATTACAAAGAAAAGTGCGGTCAGCTTTAACCTCATTTTTCAATTTTATACTCGGAGGACAATTTTATGCTAAAAAACAAAACATTCGGCAGTGCCTTGATCATTGCAGGCACGACCATCGGGGCAGGAATGCTTGCGATGCCATTAACCTCTGCCGGTATTGGTTTTGGTTACACCGTTTTCTTATTAGTCGGCTTATGGGCACTTTTGGTTTACAGCGGTTTACTTTTTGTTGAAGTCTATCAAACAGCCGATCGCTTGAATGATGGCGTGGCGACTCTCGCTGAGAAATACTTCGGCATCACTGGGCGTGTCTTAGCCACCTTTAGTTTGCTCATTTTACTTTATGCCCTTTCTGCGGCCTATATCACCGGGGGCGGTTCATTATTATCGGGTTTACCAACCGCTTTTGGTTTTGAAAATCTTTCCTCCGAACTTTCAATCATTTTATTTACCGTCGTACTCGGTGCCTTTGTGGTTGTAGGTACAAGAGGCGTTGATGGTGCCACCCGTATTCTGTTCATCGGTAAATTAATTGCCTTTGCTTTTGTGTTGTTCATGATGTTACCCAAAGTGTCTGTCGATAACCTGATGGCCTTACCTTTAAATTATGCTTTCGTGATCTCTGCGGCGCCAATTTTCTTTACCTCCTTTGGCTTCCACATCATCATGGGTAGCGTAAACAGCTATTTAGATGGTAGTGTGACTCAATTCCGTAAAGCGATTTTAATTGGTACCGCAATTCCACTTGTAGCTTATTTAGTGTGGCAATTAGCGACTCACGGTGTATTAAGCCAAAATGAATTCATACAAGTATTACAAGCGGATCCAACCCTTAACGGCTTGGTCAATGCAACTCGTCAAATCACGAACTCCCACATTATGGGTGAAATCGTGCGCGTCTTCTCTGCTCTTGCATTAATCACCTCTTTCCTTGGTGTGATGCTAGGGGTATTTGAAGGTTTAGGCGATTTATTTAAACGTTACAAATTGCCACACAACCGTTTAACACTGACTGTTGCAGCATTTACTCCACCACTTGCATTCGCCTTGTATTATCCTGAAGGTTTTATTGCCGCATTAAGCTATGCGGGTTTACTCTGTGCATTCTATTGCTTAATTTTACCTATTGGTCTCGCATGGAAAACACGTCAAGCGAATCCAAATCTGCCTTATCGTGTAATCGGTGGAAACATAACCTTAGTGATAGCCTTAGTAATTGGCGTAATCATTATGATCGTACCATTCTTAATTCAAGCAGGTTATTTACCTGCAGTAGCAGGCTAAAGTGCGGTAGATTTCCAGGGCATTTTTCTCATAAAAGTAGGGCTTAAACGCCCTATTTTTTTATTTTCAAAAAATTTTCATTTTTTTACCTCTCTTAATCTTTCCTTAAGATTCTCTTGTTTAAATACACTCATCGAAAGGCAAACAATCCAATCGATAAATAATCTGAAAAATGTTAATCACTTAAGAAAAGATTAAGATTTGAATGATTTAATACATCTGAAAGCAAAGCTTTCAACTTACTTTATGATTATCTTATTTAGGAGAACAAACTATGAAAAAATTACTTACTGTTGCAGCTATCGCATTATCTTCTGTTGCCGTATATAACACCGCAATAGCACAAGGATTTAATGATGGTCACAAGCACAGCACCCAACAAGGTTTTGTCGATGAAAGTGTTATTGTAAAAACCGTTGATGATGCATTAAATGCCAATGATGACACTCCAGTTCGTTTAGACGGACAAATTGTAAAACAAATTGGTAAAAAGGATTTCTTATTTAAAGACGCAAGTGGAAAAGAAATTCAAATTGAAGTCAGCAAAAAAGCATGGAATGGTGAAACGATAGCACCTCAAGATAACATTCAAATTATCGGTAAAGTCGATAAAGAATGGAATAAAACAGAAGTGGATGTGAAACAAATCATCAAAAAATAAGTAACAAAATGACCGCACTTTTCTTAAGTGCGGTTAAAAATCCCAAAGGAGAAGAAAATGGAAAACGTACAAACAATGTCAGATCTTATGCAGCAAATTCAACAACGAATTGATTCAATAAAAGCCTCTGCCATGCAGCAACAAACAGAAATGAAACAGTCATTAAATGAATGTATTGAGCAAAGTGAAGCCATTCAAAATCAATTAGTTCAAAGCCAACAGCAATTAACATCACAATTGGAATACGGCACGGCAGTATTAATTGAACTGGAACAAGGGTTACAGCTAGATTTCAGTACAGAAATCGCCGAATTTGAACAGTTGTGTCAAAATGAAACCGCCGATACGACAGAATTAACGCAACGATTGGAACAGCATGTACAGGAAAAAATCACGTTCCAATTAAACGAATTAAAAGCCAAAACAGGTATAGCCTTACAAGAGATTGGTCAGGTGACACTCCATGTTAAGCAGTTATTTGGGGCAGAAAAAAGTGCTAAAGTGAAAGGGTTGGCAAAATTAAAACAACGTTTATATAAACGTTTTGGTAAACAGATTATTGCTTCAAAAGAATGCTTGGCAAAACAACTGGAACGCGGAGCCAGTAAATTAAGAGCTTAAAATGTCCGCTATCGTTTATTAAGAAGAAAAGTTAAACCGCACTTAATCTTGAGATGAGATGAAGTGCGGTCATTTTTTTAGTTTTTTTTCGATTGAGACGGTTAAATCTGAGCCAAAAATTCTTCTTCCGTGAGGACAGTAACACCTAATTCCTGTGCTTTTGTGAGCTTAGAACCTGCCGCATCACCGGCAATCACAAAATCTGTTTTTGCTGAAACCGAGCCGCTCACTTTCGCGCCCATGTCTTGTAATAAGGCTTTAGCTTCATTACGTCCCATTTGAGTTAAGGTTCCGGTTAATACAACCGTTTTGCCTTTAAAGCGGTTTTCTGTCACTTCTTTGGTTTCCACGGTTTCCCAATGTACGCCTTGAGCGATTAAATCATTCACCACCGCGACATTATGTGGTTCATGCCAAAATGCTAAAATACGATTAGCCACCACTTCGCCCACATCAGGCACTTGCTGTAAGGCTTCTAAATCTGCATTTTGCAAAGCTTCTAAGGTTTTGAAATGATTTGCTAAATTCAATGCCGTTGCTTCACCCACTTCACGAATCCCTAAGGCGAAAATAAAACGTGCTAACGTCGTATTTTTTGCTTTTTCAAGGCTAGCCAATGCATTTTCGGCTGATTTTGCTCCCATTCTTTCCAAACGGGTTAGCGTGGTTAAATCTAACTTAAATAAATCGGCGGGTGTATGAACTAATTCACGATCCACCAACTGCTCGATTAATTTGCCCCCTACGCCATCAATATCCATGGCCTTGCGAGAAACGAAATGTTTAAGCGCTTCTTTACGCTGTGCTGCACAGAACAAACCGCCTGTACAACGTGCTACCGCTTCGCCTTCAATACGAACAATGGCCGAATCACATACAGGACAAGTTTTAGGGAAAATGATCGGTCTCGCATCGGCTGGGCGACGGTCGTGTAATACGCCGATAATTTGTGGGATCACATCACCCGCACGACGAATCACTACCGTATCGCCAATAGCAATGTCCAAGCGTTCAATTTCATCGCCGTTATGCAATGTGGCGTTACTCACCGTGACACCTGCCACAAATACCGGTTCCAATTTAGCCACTGGGGTAATTGCCCCTGTTCTGCCCACTTGGAATTCCACATCATTTAAGCGAGTTAATTCTTCTTGCGCAGGGAATTTATAAGCAATCGCCCAACGTGGCGCTTTGGAAATAAAACCTAATTTCTCTTGTAACGCAATATCATTGATTTTCAGCACGGTGCCATCAATATCGTAGTCAAGGGAACTACGTTTATTTTGAATATCACGATAAAAATCCAACACTTCATCGGTGCCGTTACATAAACGGATTTCTGGGTTTACCGGAATCCCAATAGACTTCAACCATTGCAAACGATCATAATGCGTATTCGGCAAATCTACCCCTTCCGCAATACCAATACCATAAGCATTCAATACCAATGGACGTTTACTTGTAATTTTCGGATCAAGCTGGCGCAACGATCCCGCTGCTGCATTACGTGGGTTAGCAAAAGTTTTCTCACCTTTCTCTAGAGCCTGTTGATTTAAACGCTCAAAGCCTGCGTGTGGCATAAATACTTCACCACGCACCTCTAAACGAGCAGGCGGATTGTCCATTAAAAGCTGCAACGGAATATTTCGAATCGTACGGATATTGGCGGTAATATCTTCCCCTGTTGTTCCATCACCACGGGTTGCCGCTTGAGTCAGTACGCCATTCACATACAAAATACTCACCGCTAAACCATCTAATTTCGGTTCACAGCAGAAAGTTAGCGGGTCAGGCAAATGAATAAGACGATCTTCAATGCGTTTTACGAATGCATAAAATTCCTCGTCTGAAAACGCATTATCTAAAGATAACATTGGAATTTCATGACGAATTTGTGCAAAGCCAGAAAGCGGTTTGGCGCCCACTCGTTGAGTAGGTGAATCTGCCGTAATGAGCTCCGGATGGGCGGCTTCTAAGGCTTTAAGTTGATGAAATAAACGGTCATATTCCGCATCAGGAATGGTTGGATTATCCAACACGTGATATTCATATTCATAACGACGAAGATCCTGACGTAATGTATCAATTTGTTGCTGAAGGCTCATAATGTTCTCTAACGGTTTACTCATTGAATTAAAATGGGCGAACCATCGGCTCGCCCAAAGTGCGGTTATTTTTTCGTGCGTTTTATGCGATGCGAGATAAATAATCCTGCTCAGCTACATCATCAAAAATCTCTTGCTGATCAGTCAACACCACGCCACCTAAATCTTCTGCGATGGTTTTCGCTGCGCGAATCATCATACGTAAGTTCGCCAAATTATTACCTGGCGATGGTAGCTGCATAAAGAGTACCACACCCATGGTTGAAAACTCGGCCATATTGTAATAATCAAACGTACCTGGCTGCTCAATATTAGCCACGCTAAATAACACTGGGCTTGCCACACTTAAATCAAAGTGGCGATGATACATTTGACGCTCACCAAAAATAAACCCGAGGTTTTCTAAAGATTGAGATAATTGTGGCCCATAGAATTCACGATTTTGATTTGAAATAACATAAAGTTGAACAAATCCCGTGGTTTGTTTTGGTTTTTCCACTTCTACCGGTTCGTGATAGTTAAAATGCACGTTCTCGTGAGTAGGTTCTTGAGTTGGATTTAATGACATCTCGGCTAACTGCTCACGCAATTCAGGCGAAGAAGAATTCACACCATCAAAATCATTGCTTTGTGCTTCTAATTCTTCAATTGTCATTTCTGCCACACGTGGTTTCGGTTGTACATTCGTTTCAGGATAAACCACAGGTTCAGGCTGTGGCGCAGGAGCAGGTTGCGTCGTATTCATCTCATAAACCGGCTGATTTGGTAAGGAGATTTTAATATCGTCCACACTTTTTTCTATTTGACGCGCGTCCACTTGAGCACGTTGCTCATCAAAATTAAATTGCTGTTGGCTTGCTGCATGTGGTGCCACTTTAGGTTGAACACTTTGTTGTACAGGCTGTGCGGCTTGAGCGCGATGTGTTAAACGAATATCCGCATTAGGATCAGCGGCTTGCGAAAAAGGATTGACCTCACCGTTTTTAGAAGTGCGGTTAAATGTATTCGCGCTTTTAAAATATTTTGATTTCTCACGGCGATTTGACCATAATCCGTGTACCACTAAGGCAATTAAAGCAATTACCCCTAAAATAATCAAAATGGTATTTAAGTCCATTCTTGTTGCTCCTTAACGCAATGATTTTTTGCTAATCCTACCACATTTCCACAGGTGAAAAAATAGGAAAGCAAACAAGATATTAAAAGGGATGAGATGGAATTTTTCTCAAAAAATATTGTCTTTCTGTGACATTTTGTATTTTTTACTTTTCAATTTAAAGGAACAATGATGATCGATCAAAATGAAATAAAATCTGCTTTCAATCATTTCGTGATGGGTTGGCATTTCATTACGCAAAAAGGCCTCCGCCGTTTTGTGATTATGCCGATTTTACTTAACGTCGTCCTACTCACTGGCTTATTTTGGCTATTTGTTTCACAAATCTCCACAATGATCGACTGGGTGATGAGCTTTATTCCAGATTGGTTAAGCTTTTTAAGTGTGATTTTGCTCGTGCTGTCTATAGGCTCAATTCTCTTATTTTTCTATTTTGCCTTTACGACACTTTCAGGCTTTATTGCCGCACCGTTTAATGGATTGTTGGCAGAAAAAGTCGAAAAAATGCTGACTGGCGAAGCCGTTAATGATGATGGTTTGGCTGAAATCATGAAAGATGTGCCGCGTATGCTAAACCGCGAATGGCAAAAATTATGGTACAGCTTACCGAAATTTGTGGGCTTGTTCCTATTGAGTTTCATCCCAGTTATTGGACAAACCATTATTCCTGTGCTGACATTCTTGTTTACCTGTTGGATGATGGCGATTCAGTACTGTGACTACCCGTTTGATAATCATAAAATTTCTTTTGGCATTATGAAAAATGCGTTAGGCGAAAGACGTTCTCAAAGCCTGACATTCGGGGCATTAATTACCCTTTGTACCGCATTGCCGATCGTGAATTTAGTGATTATTCCTGTGGCGGTCTGTGGTGCAACGGTAATGTGGGTCGAAAATTATCGCTCACAATTAAAATTCGATATGAATTTTGACCGCACTTCAGGTTCAACACAAATTGTGACACGTTCTACGAGTACAGAAATTAAGCCTTCAGGAAATAACATCGTGAATAAATAGCATTTAGTTATAAAATATAGCTATTAACTATTTTTTTTATATAAAAGCCGATGTTATAACTACTGCATCAACTCATTCCAAAATATAAAAGGACAGTAAAATGACAATTTATGCAGATAACTCATACTCAATCGGTAATACTCCATTAGTTCGTTTAAAACACTTCGGACACAATGGTAACGTTGTCGTAAAAATTGAAGGTCGTAACCCAAGCTTCAGCGTGAAATGCCGTATTGGTGCCAATATGATTTGGCAAGCAGAAAAAGACGGCATTTTAACCGCGGGTAAAGAAATTGTAGATGCAACCAGCGGTAATACCGGTATTGCTTTAGCTTATGTAGCAGCAGCACGCGGTTACAAAATCACCTTAACCATGCCTGAAACCATGAGTCTTGAACGTAAACGTTTATTACGTGGGTTAGGGGTGAACCTTGTGCTCACTGAAGGCTCAAAAGGGATGAAAGGTGCGATCGCTAAAGCAGAAGAAATTGTGGCGTCTAACCCAAATCATTATGTGATGCTAAAACAATTTGAAAACCCGGCTAACCCGGACATTCACCGTCAAACTACCGGTGAAGAAATCTGGACAGATACTGAAGGTAAAGTTGATGTTGTGGTTGCCGGTGTGGGTACCGGTGGTACAATTACCGGTATTTCTCGTGCGATCAAATTAGATCACGGTAAAAAAATTACCTCTGTAGCGGTTGAACCAACAGAATCACCTGTTATTAGCCAAACCCTTGCTGGTCAAGAAGTGAAACCAGGTCCACACAAAATTCAAGGTATCGGTGCGGGCTTTATTCCGAAAAACTTAGATTTATCATTAATTGATCGCGTGGAAACTGTAGATAGCGATACGGCAATTGCGACCGCTCGTCGCTTAATGGCTGAGGAAGGTATTCTTGCAGGTATTTCTTCAGGTGCGGCTGTGGCAGCGGCTGACCGCTTAGCAAAACTACCAGAATTCCAAGATAAATTAATCGTTGCAATCCTACCTTCTGCATCAGAACGTTATTTAAGTACGGCGTTATTCGAAGGTATTGAAGCTTAATCTATTGATTGAATTCATTCTATCTAAGGTCTGTTTTTACAGACCTTTTTTGTTTATTAATTAAACAGTTTTTATTTGATATAACGAAAAGAAATAATTCATAAATAAATAATACTTTTCTTTTCTTTTTCGCTTCTTATAATTCATTTCACTTTCGTTATTTATCTAAAAAAGGAATACTTATGAAAAAATCATTTTTTAGCACCGCACTTTTAGCGGCAGGATTAGCCCTTTCTACTTTTGCTAACGCCGGTGAAATTGCTGATCGCGTTGAACAAACTAAAACCTTATTAGTTGGTACTGAGGGTACTTACGCACCATTTACTTTCCACGATAAAGATGGCAAGTTAACCGGTTTCGATGTGGAAATTATCGAAAAAGTTGCACAAAAATTAGGTTGGAAAGTTGAATTTAAAGAAACCGCTTGGGATGGCATGTATGCAGGTTTAAACGCAAAACGCTTTGATGTTATTGCGAACCAAACCAATCCAAGCCCAGAACGTTTAAAAAAATATGATTACAGTGCACCTTATAACTACTCTGCTGGCGTAATCGTGACGAAAGCTGATAACGATAGCATTAAATCATTCCCTGATTTAAAAGGTAAAAAATCTGCACAATCTGCAACCAGTAACTGGAGCAAAGATGCACGTGATAATGGTGCGATTATCGTGACTGTAGATAGCTTGGCGCAAAACCTTGAGGCGGTAAAACAAGGTCGTGTTGATGCAACAGTAAACGATAAGCTTGCCGTATTAGATTACTTCAAAAAACAACCTAATGCAGGCTTAAAAATTGCTGTAGAAAGTGATAAAAAAATCCCAACCGGTTTTGCTTTCTTGAAAGGTGAAGAACCGCTTATTGCAAAAGTGAACCAAGCACTTGAAGAACTACGCAAAGACGGAACTTTAAAACAACTTTCAATCAAATGGTTTGGCGATGACATTACTCAATAATTGGTTAGCCAGCCTTCCATTTATGACCGCAGAACGAGCTGATTATGTAATCAGCTCGTTTTGGCCTATGATGGAAGGGGCAATTTTATATACGATCCCCCTTGCGGTCATTTCCTTCTTTTGCGGTTTATTCATTGCAGTTATCGTGGCTGTGATTTGCACATTGCCACATCCCAATTTAATGACCAAAATTCTGCAGGGCATTTGTCGCACCTATATTTCAATTATTCGTGGCACTCCAATGCTGGTGCAGATCTTCATTATCTTCTACGGTTTACCTGAAGTTGGTATCAAGCTAGAACCTTTTCCAACCGCAATTATTGCGTTCTCCATTAACATTGGTGCTTATGCAGCAGAAACGGTGAGGGCCTCCATTCTTGCAATTCCTAAAGGTCAATGGGAAGCCTCTTATGCGATAGGCATGAATTACACTCAAGCTTTCGTGCGTACCATTATGCCGCAAGCTTTACGTATTTCCGTCCCTTCGCTATCAAATACCTTCATTAGCACAGTGAAAGATACGTCTCTGGCATCACTCGTTTGGATTGCGGAATTATTTCGTGTGGCGCAAAACATCACCGCCGAAAACTACGAATTTATTTTAATTTATAGTGAAGCGGCTCTCATTTATTGGGTATTCTGTTTTGTGCTGTCAATGGGGCAAACCCGTTTAGAAAAACGCCTTTCTCGCCATTTATAAGGACTGTTTATGTTAAAAGTCACGAATATTCAGAAAAGTTTTAATGGCCACCATGTACTAAAAGGCATTGATTTTGAAATTAATAAAGGTGAAGTGGTTGCCATTCTGGGTCCATCAGGTTCAGGCAAGACGACTTTTTTACGCTGTTTAAATTTGCTCGAACGCCCAGAAAAAGGGGTATTAGCATTTACCGATGGAAGCTTAACCATTGATTTCAGCAAGAAGATCAGCAAAGCTGATGAACTAAAATTGCGTCGTCGCTCCTCAATGGTATTCCAACAATACAATCTCTTTCCCCATCGCACCGCACTCGAAAATGTGATGGAAGGCATGGTCGTTGTGCAAAAACAACCGAAAGAGATTGCGCGTGAAAAAGCCTTAGCATTATTGGAAAAAGTTGGTTTAAAAGCGAAAGCGGATTTATATCCCTCTCAACTCTCTGGTGGTCAACAGCAACGTGTCGGGATCGCCCGTGCTTTAGCCGTTAAACCCGATATTATCTTGTTAGATGAGCCTACTTCCGCTCTTGACCCTGAACTCGTCGGTGAAGTGTTACAGGCGCTCAAAATGCTCGCGCAAGAAGGTTGGACAATGATTATCGTCACCCATGAATTGAATTTTGCCAAAGATGTGGCAGATCGCGTGATTCTCATGGAAAATGGTCAGGTAGTTGAACAAAATACCGCGGCTGAATTCTTCAGTCATCCACAGCAAGAGCGCACCAAACAATTCTTATTGCAAGCTAAAATGCCAATGGAATTCGAAGATTATTGTATTTAATCAACCCCCTAAATATAAAAAGAGCGGTCAAAAAACATCATGAATTTTGACCGCTCTTTCTATTTGAATAAATTACATAATGGCATTATAGAATACCGCTGCTAAAGCTGCCCCGATAAATGGACCTACAACCGGAACCCAACTGTATCCCCAGTCAGCTTTAGTTTTTAATGTACCACCAAGGAAAAGACCTAAGGTTAAGCGCGGACCAAGATCTCGAGCTGGATTGATCGCATAACCGGTTGTTCCACCTAAGCTCAAACCAATTGCCCAAACTAAAATCGCTACTGGTAATGCCCCGATAGAGCCTAAACCAATTGGCGTGCTTTCTGCCGTGCCAGGTAAAGTGATGTTTGCCCCCGCAAGATAAAAAATCACGAAGACAAGTACGAAGGTGCCAACGATTTCGTTCACTAAGTTGATTGGATAGTTACGAATTGCTGGTTCAGTACAGAAACAAGCGCGTTTTAAGCCCTCTTCTTCGGTCGCTGCAAAGTGATCTTTATACATAATGTAAACCAACAACGCACCTACCATGCCTCCCACAACTTGTGCCGCGATGTAGCCAGAGACCAGTTCCCAAGCAAACGCACCTTTCATTGCCACGCCAAGTGTTACCGCAGGATTTAAGTGAGCCCCACTATAAGGCCCCGTCACAACAACCGCCACATACACCGCAAATGCCCACGCGGTAGTAATCACAATCCAACCAGAACTTTGCCCTTTCGTTTTATTTAAACATACGTTGGCCACGACACCGTTACCTAACAGGATTAAAAGTGCTGTGCCAAAAAACTCTGCAAAATAGGCATTCATAAGAGAATCTCCAAATAATGATTAACTTAATGATTTCATTGAAGAAATCTTGCTTTGCAATTCCGTTCGTTGTTTGATCAAATATTGAGATACTCAAAGTGAGTGGCTTCATTATCTAGTTTTAACCAATTAATTCAATAGATAAACCGATCTATTTTCTAAAAATGAGAGAGGGATCACATTATTTTGTGCGTTAACGCAATCGGTTGCATATCTTCCGAGAAAAATCTGTGATGCTAATCACAAAACCCAACATTGCTTGTTCCAATTAGATTCGAATTCAATTAAGTTAGGTTCGCAATTTGTTCGTTTAAGCTCAAAATTTCTTCATTCATTTAATGAGAGTGCCGAGCACTCTAAGGAATAGAACCATGACAGACAAAAAATACATCATCGCTTTGGACCAAGGTACCACAAGCTCTCGTGCAGTATTATTAGATCACAATGCGAATGTTGTCGAAATCGCCCAACGTGAATTTACACAAATTTATCCACGCGCAGGCTGGGTGGAACATAATCCAATGGAAATTTGGGCAACACAAAGTTCAACATTAAACGAAGTGGTTGCAAAAGCAGGCATTACCTCAGATGAAATTGCGGCAATTGGTATTACCAACCAACGTGAAACCACCATTGTGTGGGAAAAAGCAACCGGCACACCGGTTTATAACGCAATTGTGTGGCAATGCCGTCGTACCGCAGATATTACAGACAAACTTAAAGCGGATGGTCACGAAGAATATATCCGCAACACCACAGGTTTAGTGGTGGACCCATACTTCTCCGGTACAAAAGTGAAATGGATTTTGGACAATGTAGAAGGTGCTCGTGAAAAAGCTGAACGTGGCGAGCTTCTATTTGGTACTGTAGATACCTGGCTTGTATGGAAATTAACCCAAGGTCGTGTTCACGTAACGGATTACACCAACGCATCCCGTACCATGTTATTTAACATCCATACGAAAAAATGGGATGACAAAATGTTGGAATTATTAAATATTCCACGCTCTATGTTGCCTGAAGTGCGTAATTCTTCCGAAGTGTATGGACAAACCAACATCGGGGGTAAAGGCGGCGTGCGTATTCCTGTTGCCGGTATCGCAGGTGACCAACAAGCAGCACTTTACGGCCATCTTTGCACTCGCGCAGGCCAAGCGAAAAATACCTATGGTACAGGCTGCTTTATGTTGCTTCACACCGGTGATAAAGCCATTACCTCTAAAAATGGCCTATTAACCACCATCGCGTGTAACGCCAAAGGTGAACCTGAATACGCACTTGAAGGTTCGGTATTTATCGCAGGTGCTTCAATCCAATGGTTGCGTGATGAACTCAAAATCGTTCATGACAGCTATGACTCCGAATACTTCGCCCAAAAAGTCCCAGACAGCAACGGGGTATATGTCGTGCCAGCCTTTACTGGTTTAGGCGCACCATATTGGGATCCGTATGCACGCGGTGCCATTTTCGGTCTTTCTCGTGGTTCTAACCGTAACCATATTGTACGCGCGACCCTTGAATCTATCGCTTACCAAACCCGTGACGTATTAGAAGCAATGCAATCTGACTCCGGTCAACGCTTACAATATTTACGTGTTGATGGTGGCGCAACCAACAATAACTTCTTAATGCAATTCCAAGCAGATATTTTAGATGTGAACGTAGAACGTCCAGTGGTGAAAGAAGTGACGGCACTTGGTGCAGCTTACCTTGCAGGTCTTGCAGTTGGTTTCTGGAAAGATTTAGACGAGCTTCACGACAAAGCACGTGTAGAACGTACCTTCACACCAGATAACGATGAAGAAAAACGTGAACGTCGTTATAAAGGTTGGAAAAAAGCCGTTAAACGCTCATTAGAATGGGCAAAAGAAGATGCAGAGTAATCCTTCTAATCCATAATAAAGTGCGGTCAAAATCGCTTGTGTTTTTGACCGCACTTTTATTACCATTCCCGACTTATCTACCAAACAGCGAAGCCCAAAATCCTTTTTTATTTTCAACTTTCTTTTGCTTTGCTTCTTCCATTCTTTGTTTGACATAATTTACCCAAACTTGATGAGGGGCATCAAAATCAAATGATTTCATAAAATCATAAGGAATTTTATATTCTGCTAATGGATTTATATCAATCAATTCTTTTGGCGCTATAGGACTATCAATACCCAAATCAAAACCGTGGATTGCTGCGATTTTGGCATACATTAAAACTTGCGGTTGCAAGTAAAAATCAAAATGTAAAAGTGTTCCTTTTGCTGCTCGTTTAGCAAGCTTAAGTTCGAGTAATTTATCTAAAGCCTCTTGCATTCCTTTTATATTTTTATCTGCTAGTGCCACATAAAATTCATGATCAGGAATGCGCTTTAAATCGCTACGGGCTTTTTTCTCATCATTTAAGAACGTGAGTGCGCGCTCTTTTAATAATTGCCAATCGCCACTTAACGCCAATAAAGTGTTCGCATTAAAAAAAGGTCTGGTATCAGTTCGTTTATAGAGAACTGAAATATCGACAATTTCATCACGATGTTTAATCAGATAATCAATCAACTTTTGATTATCTGAAAGTAAGATCATGAAAAAGAAGTTAGTATTAAATCCATTATATGCCCATTGAAAATCATATTCAGACAGAATACCTAAGAAACCTGCAATAGAAGCATTTTCTTTAAATCCTGAAATATCATTTTCTAATAAATGCTTAGAGGCTAATGCACGATGAAAATCATTTAAATAATCAATTAAAGAAAAAACATTACCTGTAAAATTATCTATAGGAGCTAACGTTGAAAACAATTCTTTATGATTGAATTTAACATATTCCTCAACTCTAGCTAGAGTAAAATTCTTAGCCTCATCATAGGTTTTAGCAATCTCACTACCTAAAAACACTTTATATTTTTCCATATTTACACCTCTTACAACTAATTCTTATTAGGAATTCTAACTGGTAATAACACAACCTTACCATTTGATTTATCCACACCTGCTATAATAGTTGATTCACTTAACATAAGCATCGTTGAAAATACAAAAGTGCGGTCAGTTTTTGAGAGGTTTTAAAACTCTTTAAAATTGACCGCACTTTACATTTTTGAGGAAAATATATTACCGATAAATACTCGTACAATACGTCAAGGCTTGTCTTATGGCTTTTCCTAATTCTTCATCTGAAATATTCTTGTCATATTTAAATTCTAATGGTGAATTGTCAGGAAGTGAAATTCCTGAATAACCACCAAGAGAATCCTGGTGAAGTGGCGCTATAATTATAAAACTAGCGTCCTGTTCTAAAGATAAAAAAGACATATCCTTATAGATAGATTTTTTATTTTTGTATCCATAGCGTTTTTTCATCTCCTCTTCGAGATTTTTTTGTAGTCCTTTCATTTTTTCAGAATTAAAGATAGCCTGAAACTCTTCGAACGAAATTTCTTTACTTTCATTAAGCTTTTCTTTAATTAACCTTCCTAGATCTAAATCAGAAATATCAACTTCATTAAAAATAAAATCTTGATCTGGATCTGTTATCGCAATCATTCCTCTAATAAAAGAGGTAACCAATAAGAAATCTTTATTAATTCTAACAAAAGCTGCTTTAGGTTTGTTCATATCAATTTACCTTATTAATAATATTAGCTCCTTTCGATCTAGTATACATTAAACAATTACCTAATTTACCACTTTGACCTGTTATGCTATCTATAGTGATATTTCTACAGAAAAGTGAATGTGAAATTATAAGGTTTACTTAGAATAATCATCTTTGGAAACAAAAGCGCGGTCAAAATTTCTTATGTTTTTGACCGCTCTTTATATACAAATGTTTAAAATTACATGCTATTTAATCTTTTTAACAGACATAAGTTGTTTTTATTACCTTCTATTATACAGTGCAATACCTGCAATAAATACACTAATAATTAACGACGGGATTATAATAAACCTTACGTCGTCAGAATTAATATAAAAAGAAACGCCTAAATTAAAATGAATTAACGCATAAATATTTCTAACAACGACAAAAGATACCAGTAAAGCCATAGATAGATAAATAAAACATCTAATAAAAACTATTATAAATACCCTAATCATTTCTGTTTACCACTACAATAGACTTTCTGGTTTATTACAAATCAAGTACCAAAATTAGTATTAGTAACATTACCTATATCTTATACTCGGTCTAGTAACAATTTAAACCACTCTCATTAAAAAAAAGCTTAACTAAAATTAACGCTTTTTCCTGATATATATCTTTCCAACCATCCCATACTTCAGGTCTCCCCTCCATTTCCCAATCATCAAGAGCCAAGGCATTTAATATTTCCATATTAAGCCAGCTATCTAAATGACCATAATCATCCTCCATTTTATGAACAAACTCGTTATAGAGAAAAACATGGCTTGTAATATTTAATTCATTATCTTTCATAGGTAATAGAATCAGACGCTGTATTTATCCTATTTCGTCTGCTATATACCTTGCAGACGATGCTATTTGGCTACACGCCATAACTCACTCTGATTTCTTTAGATAAAACACTACTAATGTAACAAAAAGACTCACAGGATACCATTTTAATATAATTAAGATATTAACCTTAGAGAACTCAAAACTAAACTTGTATAAAATAAGGAGATAGACCATTGCTATAATATAAAAAGACACCAGAAAGATAGAGATAAGCTCTTTTTTTTTTCATTATTTATTCCCTTTTTGGATTTACTCATATACTTTTTCAAATCCATACATTCCTATCCCGCTTAAATATCAACCGCACTTTTATTTTATCAATTAGCTATACTGCTGCCGATACTTTTCTAAATTATCTTGAAAATGCTGAATGTAGTATTCGATATCTTTTTCTGGGTAGCCAAGAATTCGGCCGATTTCACGTTCCACTTTTGGATCAAAACCATTCACAGTGCTTGCTGGAAGTAGCACTTCCATTTGTTCAGCGAGTGCAAGAGATTGAGGTAAATAGACAATAAAATCAGTTAAGCAAACATCATTTACATGACGTTGCACCGTTTTTGAATGAAGCATTCCTTGCTCAAGATAAGGGAGAAAGGCGTCAGGAATACCGAGCTCCTGATTGAATAATGCCACTTGCTTTTCGCCCCTTAACATTAATTCCAGCTCCTTGCCTTCATGCGGCCCAAGAATACCTTTTTCCATAAGAATATTCCTTTCGTTGAAATAAAAAAGGGGATTGGATGATTGACCAGATCCCCTTCATTGTACGCCTATTTGGCCACAATTTTCATCTAAATGACGAAATTATTTTTTCCAATTTTTCAACGCATCGGCAAAAGCATTCCCCATTGCACTATTTCCTCTAGGATTACGATCTTGGCGAGGTGCATTACTTCTTGGTTTTGCACTTAAAGTGCGGTCAGATTTGCCGTCATTTTTGACCGCACTTTCATCTAATCGCATCGTTAACGCAATACGTTTACGCGGCACATCCACTTCTAAGACTTTCACTTTCACGATATCGCCCGTTTTCACCACTTGATGTGGATCTTCTACGAATTTATCGCTTAATGATGAAATGTGTACTAAACCGTCTTGGTGAACCCCAATATCCACAAATGCGCCGAAGTTGGTCACATTGGTGACAGTACCTTCTAAAATCATACCTGGTTTTAAATCAGTGATTTCTTCCACGCCCTCTGCGAATACAGCAGTTTTAAATTCACCACGCGGATCGCGCCCCGGTTTTTCTAGTTCTTTGAAAATATCTTGAACGGTTGGTAAACCGAATTGCTCATCAATAAATTGTTTTGCATCAAGCTGACGAACCACACCCGCATTGCCCATTAAATCTTGAATAGATTGTGCTGTCGCTTGCAAGATTTTTTCCACTACTGGATAAGCTTCTGGATGAACACCTGAAGCATCAAGTGGATTTTTCCCACCTGCAATACGCATAAAGCCCGCACATTGCTCAAAGGCTTTTGGCCCTAAACGCGGCACTTTTTTCAATTCGCTACGGCTTTCAAAACGGCCATTTTCATCACGGTATTCCACAATGTTCTGCGCTAAGGTTTTCGTCATCCCTGCCACGCGAGCAAGCAATGGCGCGGATGCTGTATTCAAATCCACACCCACCGCATTTACACAGTCTTCCACCACCGCATCGAGTTTACGCGCAAGTTGGGTTTGGTTTACATCGTGCTGATATTGCCCTACACCAATGGCTTTGGGTTCAATTTTCACTAATTCCGCCAATGGATCTTGTAAACGACGGGCGATAGATACCGCACCACGTAAAGACACATCTAAATTCGGGAATTCATTTGCGGCAAATTCAGAAGCAGAATAAACAGACGCGCCGGCTTCGCTCACTACAACGGTTTGTGGTTTATTTTCTTTGATTTCTTTAATCACTTCTTTCGCAAAACGTTCTGTTTCACGAGAAGCGGTACCGTTACCAATGGCAATTAATTCTACGTTATGTTTGCGGATTAAGCTGAAAATCGCCACTTGCGCTTCAGCTTCACGCCCCGTGTGTGGATAAATGGTGGTGGTATCTAATAATTTACCTGTGTTATCCACCACCGCAACTTTAACACCTGTACGTAAGCCCGGGTCCAAGCCCATAGTGCTTTTCGCACCAGCTGGCGCTGCCATTAAAAGTGCGGTCAGATTTCGAGCGAAAACATCAATGGCCTCTTCTTCTGCTTTTTCACGTAAACTTGCCATTAATTCCGTTTCTAAATGCAACGAAACTTTGATTTTCCACGTCCATGCAATCACTTGCTCACGCCATTTATCCGCAAGCTGCCCCGTGAAACGGACATCTAAATAATCACGAATAATCTCTTCACAATAACTTTGGCGACGTCCCTCTTCCGCATCAGGATCCGCATTTAAGCTTAATTGTAAAATGCCCTCATTACGCCCGCGGAACATCGCTAATGCACGGTGAGAAGGCACATTTTTCAATAATTCTTGGTGGTCGAAATAATCTTGGAATTTTGCGCCTTCCGTTTCTTTGCCTTCGATCACTTTGGATACGATAACCGCATTTTTCGCTAAATAATCACGGACTTTCGCTAATAAGCCCGCATCTTCAGCAAAACGCTCCATTAAAATATAGCGTGCGCCATCAAGTGCGACTTTAGTATCTGTTACGCCTTTATCAGCATTTACAAATTCCGCTGCTGCCGTTTCAGGATCATTCTTCGGCTCGTTCCAAAGTAAATCAGCCAATGGCTCAAGACCGGCTTCAATCGCAATTTGCCCTTTCGTACGACGTTTAGGTTTGTATGGCAAATACAAATCTTCTAATTCGGTTTTGCTTTGTGTCGCATGGATTTTGTCACGCAATTCATCGGTCAATTTCCCTTGCTCTTCAATAGATTTCAAAATGGTTTGACGACGATCTTCTAATTCACGTAAATAAATTAAACGGGTTTCAAAATGACGAAGTTGGGTGTCATCCAAGCCACCTGTGGCTTCTTTACGATAACGGGCGATAAATGGAATGGTATTGCCATCATCTAATAATTGAATGGCGGCAAGGATTTGTTGGGGTTGAACGGTTAATTCAGCCGCAATAATTTGGCTAATTTGTTGATTTAACATTGTCATACTTCTTTGTTATTAAAGGATTCGATAAAAACGGGAATAGAATACTGGTTTTAGACAACAGGCTCAAATATAATTCAAAAAAATTTCTTTTATTTTCATTATGGCAAAATCAAATTACATTACCCGTCAAGGCTGGCTTGTCCTTGACCAAGAACTTAAATTTTTGTGGAAAGAAGAACGCCCCAAAGTTACTCAAGCGGTTTCAGATGCTGCTGCGCTTGGTGACCGCAGTGAAAACGCGGAATATATTTACGGCAAACGTCGCTTACGTGAAATTGATCGCCGTGTACGTTTTCTTTCCAAACGCTTAGAAGTGCTACAAATCGTGGATTACCACCCGAAACAAGAAGGCAAAGTATTTTTCGGTGCATGGGTTGAGCTAGAAGATGAAGAAGGCGAAGTGAAGCAATATCGCCTTGTCGGCTGCGATGAATTCGATCCCGCTAAAAACTGGATCTCCATTGATTCTCCCGTCGCGCGCGCTTTAATCGGGAAAGGCGTTGATGATGAAATCCATGTGGAAACCCCCTCTGGCAAAGTCGTGCTCTATGTAAACCGAATTTGGTATGAAAAATAGCAAGTATAAAAAACAAAAGAGCGGTCAAATTGACCGCTCTTTTTTATTCTAAAAATCGGATAAATTATGCTTTATCACCAATTAATACAGACTCTAACGCAATTTCAATCATATCATTGAAGGTTAATTGACGTTCTTCTGCCGTGGTTTGTTCGTGTGTACGAATATGGTCTGAAACGGTACAGATACAAAGTGCTTTTGCACCAAATTCTGCTGCCACGCCATAGATACCAGCCGCTTCCATTTCTACGCCTAAGATACCGTATTTTTCCATCACATCAAACATTTCGAAATCTGGCGTGTAGAAGAGGTCTGCAGAGAAAAGATTTCCTACGCGAACTTGCTTACCTTTTTCTTTCGCAGCTTGAACCGCTGCTTGTGCCATATCAAAATCAGCAATTGCAGCAAAATCGTTATCTTTGAAACGGATACGGTTTACTTTTGAATCAGTACATGCACCAAGACCGATAACTACATCACGTAATTTAACGTCCATACGTACGGCACCACAAGAACCAACACGGATGATTTTTTTCACGCCGTATTCAGTAATTAATTCTTTCGCATAAATTGAGCAAGATGGGATACCCATACCGTGACCCATAACAGAGATACGACGACCTTTATAAGTACCGGTATAACCCAACATATTGCGAACATTTGTCACTTCTTTCGCATCTTCTAAGAATGTCTCTGCAATGTATTTTGCACGAAGCGGATCACCTGGCATTAATACAACATCTGCAAATGCGCCTTCAGGAGCGTTAATATGTGGAGTCATTGTTTTTTCCTCTTGTTGATAAATAAAAAGTCATTTAAGCAAACGTTTTCGCTCGCTTTAAAGTACAACACCACGAATGATTCGTGGTGTTGAGAGATAAAGTGCGGTCAAAATTCACCACATTTTAATTACATTGCTACGCCGCTTAACTCGATGAATAAACCTGCGATAGTCGCACTCATTAAGTTAGCTAATGTACCCGCTACAACTGCTTTTAAACCTAAGCGAGCCACATCACCACGACGATTTGGTGCCATACCACCGATACCGCCGATTAAGATTGCGATAGAGCTGAAGTTAGCGAAACCACATAATGCGAAAGTAATGATGGCTTTAGTTTTTTCACTTAATACAACTGCTGTATCTGGTTGTAAGTATTTCGCGAACTCTAAGTAACCCACGAATTCATTTACGGCTAATTTCATACCAATCATTTGACCCGCGATTGCAGATTCATCCCAAGATACACCAATTAAGTACGCTAATGGTTTGAAGATCCAACCAAAGATTGATTGTAATGTTAAATCACCGTAACCGAACCAGCCGCCTACGCCACCTAAGATACCGTTAATTAAAGCGATTAAACCCACGAATGCGATTAACATCGCACCTACGTTTAACGCTAATTGCATACCTGCACTCGCACCACCTGCCATTGCTTCAAGCACGTTGGTTGGTTTTTCGCTATCATCCGTTTCAGGTTGTTTATCGTTAAATTGTTCAGTTTGTGGGAATAAAATTTTCGCAAATAATAAACCTGCTGGTGCAGCCATGAAAGAGGCTGCGATTAAGTAAGTCAATGGTACGCCCATTCCTGCATAACCTGCCATTACTGAACCCGCGATAGAAGCTGTACCACCCGCCATAATAGCGAACAATTCAGATTGGGTCATATTTTTAATGTAAGGGCGAACCACTAAAGGTGCTTCAGTTTGACCAACGAAGATATTCGCGGCTGCAGACATTGATTCTGCTTTAGATGTACCTAACGCAGCTTGCAATGCACCACCAATCACTTTGATGACCACTTGCATGATGCCTAAATAGTAAAGCACAGAAATTAAACCAGAGAAAAAGACGATGATTGGTAACACTTTCACCGCAAAGATAAAGCCGGCATTTGAAGGATCTGCTAAGCCACCAAAGACGAAGTTAATCCCTTCATTACCATAAGCGATAACATTTGATACACCATTTGCTGTCGCTTGCAATGCATCACGACCAAACGGCACATACAAAATAAGGGCCGCAAATCCGATTTGGATCGCCAAAGCCCCTAATACAGTACGTAAATTAATCGCCTTACGATTATTTGAAAATAATACGGCAATGACCAGTAATACGACAATGCCTAAAACGCTACCTAAAATACCCATTTTTTTCCCCTAGGTTGGTTAGATAAGTAAGTGAATAAAATTGTCCTATTCTACTTGTTTTTCGGTAAAAAGTCGGAATATTTTTACTCCTTTTTGGCATGTTTGCTTATAAAATGGTCACAATTTTGGTCAGACCACAAGATTTCGCATAGTTTTCAAGTGCTTGGGTCTGTTCAACAGTTGGGACATAAGGCGTTAGCCCTTCGGCATCTCGTGCTCCTTTTGTGTGCATTCGGATAATTTTGAACAACACATCCGGATAGTCTTTCAATAAGGACGCGACCTTTTCCACCAACTTTTCTGCATCAAAAAAATTCGCCACATAAACTAACCGCACTTCTTCCACTTTATTTAATGGTAATAATTGCGCCAAGTTCTTCAAATTGCGATCTAAGTTTTCTTGCTTGATATGCTGGTGAGTAGGGATGATGTTTTGAAGGACGATGCCTTGGCGATTTTGTCTATCAAAGCACAAACTCTGTAAACCTAGTCCTTCTCCTTTCAAATCAAAGAGAAATTTGTCTGTGACATCAATTAAAGGACGAATTACGTCAAATTCAAAGAAACCACTGCTATCTAAATAGCAAGTTAGCCCTTCCTCACGTAGTTTTTGAAACAATGGAACGAGCTTTTTATGATGAATGGTGGGTTCACCGCCAGAAACTGTTAAGCCACGAATGAAAGGAACTGCATTCATTACTTGCTCATACAAATACTGCAGGCTGACTTGATGAGCGCCTTCTGCATAACGAGGAATAGTTTCTGGATTATGGCAATAAAGGCAGTTTAACTTACAACCTTGTAAGAAAATACTGGTACGATTCCCCTGCCCTTCTACATTAGAAAAAGGAATAATACGATGCAGGGGAACATAAATATCAGAAAGTGCGGTCACAAAAAACGCTATTTTCTAGAGTAAGTTATTACTTACACAAGCTTCATTTGGAAAATCACTAATTCCGCTTGGCAGCAGAATGTGAAAACCGCTTTAAGTACATACCCCTCTTCAACCTGTTGAATTTCAGATTGAATTTGGCAAGGTTCACTTTCTACATCACGTGCTTTTAATGTGAAATATTCCAATGCGCCTTCTGCATCTTGACGAGTCGCGTAAAACTGTTCGATAGGTAAACTACAATCACTGTTATCAAACAATGATTTCATATCGAAAGTATTACAGCCTACGCATTCAATTGGTTTTTCAGTTTGAATGGCCATCTTTTTCTCCTTATCTAAAAAAGCCGTGATATAACACGGCTTATTAAGTTTAAAATTATTTTGCAGCAACAAAGCCGACGGCTTCGTACACTTTGGCAAGGGTTTCTTTCGCTCTTGCGCGGGCTTTTTCTGCACCTTGACGTAAAATCTCGTCTAAAAGTGCTTCATCGTTACGATATTGATAGAAACGTTCTTGTAAACCCGCAAGTAAGTTTGACACTTCGTCAGCCACCGCTGTTTTTAAGTGTCCGTACATTTTACCTTCGAATTCTTTTTCAAGTTCTGCCACAGATTTATCCGTCACTGCAGAAAGGATATCTAATAAGTTAGACACACCCGCTTTGTTTTTCACGTCATAACGTACAACAGGTGGTTCATCAGAGTCTGTTACCGCACGTTTGATTTTTTTTGCTACCGATTTAGGATCTTCAAGCAAAGTCACCACGTTATTACGGTTATCATCGGATTTAGACATTTTTTTATCAGGATCTTGCAAAGACATAATACGCGCACCGGCTTTGCCTAAGAAGATTTCAGGAATCGTGAAAATATCACCATAAAGCGCATTAAAACGAGCGGCAATATCACGGGTGATTTCTAAATGTTGTTTTTGGTCATCTCCTACCGGCACGCTTTTCGCTTGGTAAAGTAAGATATCTGCTGCCATTAAAACCGGATAATCAAATAAACCCACGTTAATATTTTCTGCATAACGTGCTGATTTATCTTTAAATTGAGTCATACGGCTCATTTCACCAAAATAGGTGTAGCAGTTTAATACCCAGCTTAGTTGAGTATGTTCTGGTACATGAGATTGCACGAAGATCGTGCTTTTATTCGGATCAATGCCACAAGCCAAGTAAAGGGCGAGCACATCAAGAGTTGCCTTGCGAAGTGCTGCAGGGTCTTGACGTACAGTGATGGCATGTAAATCCACCACACAGAAAATACACTCATAATCTTCTTGCATTTTCACCCAGTTGCGAAGTGCACCTAAATAATTCCCGATAGTTAATTCGCCGGAAGGCTGCACGCCACTGAATACAATTGGTTTTGTCATTGGTTATCCTTTTATTCTATAAACTGAATTGGCGCTATGATAACAAAAGATAGGGCGTTTTTTAATGATTGAGTTCAAAACAATGTGTAAAAATGCTATATTACGCCAAAAATTTCTGCAGCTCACAATTTATAATCCCAATGAAAAATTATAATGATATGGCTCTGGCACTTGCCGGTGTTTGTCAATCAGTCTTATTAATCAGTCAATTAGCACAAAAAGGCGAAGTTGATAACCAAGATGCATTCCAAACGACCATTCATTCTCTTCTCATTACTCAACCTGAAGATACACTAGCCGTATTTGGCAGTGATGTTCAACATCTTAAAGTGGGATTAAACACACTTATCGAGCAACTCACCCAATTAAATGACAAAAATTTATTAAATTATTGGGGTAGCTTATTAGCGTTAGAGAACAAATTAAACAAACAACCTGAAATCAAACAAGAACTTGGCCGCCGTATTGCGCGTTTACCGGAGCAACTTGCTTATCACGACAATCAATTTGATGATGAGATGTTTTCAATCATGGCAAACATTTATGTCGATACAATTAGTCCTTTAGGCAAACGCATTCATATTATTGGTTCGGCATATCATTTACAGCAACAAAATGTACAAGACAAAATTCGTGCGTGTTTGCTTGCCGGCATTCGTTCTGCCGTTTTGTGGCGTCAAGTCGGCGGCAGCAAATGGCAACTGTTATTTCATCGTAAAAAATTAGTGCAAGCGGCACGACAACTCTACTTAACTTTAAATTAATCCTTGGAGAACTCTTATGCAACTTTCCGCATTAACCGCTCTTTCCCCGATTGACGGTCGTTATCAAGATAAAGCCACTGCATTGCGTGGTATTTTTAGTGAATTTGGCTTGCTCAAATTCCGTGTCACCGTGGAAGTACGTTGGTTACAAAAATTGGCGGCGACCGCTGAAATCCAAGAAGTTTCTTCTTTGTCTAAAGAAGCAAACGATTACCTTAATAAAATTGTGGAAGAATTCAGTCTTCAAGATGCTGAACGTATCAAAGAAATTGAACGCACTACGAATCATGACGTCAAAGCAGTTGAATATTTCTTAAAAGAAAAAAGTGAAGCTTTACCAGAATTAGCCAAAGTCTCTGAATTTATTCACTTTGCTTGTACCTCTGAAGATATTAACAACCTTTCTCATGCTTTAATGTTAAAAACCGCGCGTGAAGAAGTGATCTTACCAGAATGGCAAAAACTGATTGATGAAATTACCCGTTTAGCCAACGAATACAAAACCATTCCATTACTTTCTCGTACACACGGCCAACCAGCCTCACCTAGTACTGTGGGTAAAGAAATGGCGAACGTGGTTTACCGTTTAAAACGCCAATTCAAACAACTCCAACAAAATGAAATCTTGGGTAAAATTAACGGTGCCGTGGGTAACTACAATGCGCACTTATCAGCTTATCCAAATATTAACTGGCACAAATTTAGCGAAGAGTTTGTCACTTCATTGGGTTTAGATTGGAACCCATACACCACTCAAATTGAACCTCACGACTACATTGCTGAATACTTTGATGCCGTGGTACGTTTTAATACCATCATCATCGACTTCGATCGTGACTTATGGGGTTACATTGCGTTAAATCACTTTAAACAGCGCACTATTGCGGGTGAAATTGGTTCATCTACCATGCCACATAAAGTAAATCCTATCGACTTCGAAAACTCAGAGGGCAACTTAGGTTTAGCCAATGCGGTGATGACTCACCTAGGTCAAAAATTACCAATTTCTCGCTGGCAACGTGACTTAACCGACTCCACTGTATTACGTAATTTAGGTGTGGGTTTAGGTTATTGCTTAATTGCGTATGCCGCAACGCGTAAAGGTATCAGCAAATTAGAAGTGAACGAACAGCATCTCCGTGATGAACTCAACCAAAACTGGGAAGTTTTAGCTGAGCCAATTCAAACCGTGATGCGTCGTTATGGTATTGAAAAACCATACGAAAAATTAAAAGAGCTCACTCGTGGTAAACGCGTTGATGAAAAAGCAATGCGTGCATTCATCGAAAAACTGGATATTCCAGCTGATGAAAAAGCCCGTTTACAACAACTTACCCCTGCCACCTACATCGGTGCAGCCATTGAGTTAGTAGAAAAACTTTAAGAAATAAAAGAGCATCTTTTTATGCCCTAAAAAATCAAAGTGCGGTCAAAAACACTAGAGATTTTGACCGCACTTTTTATTCCTTTTTTACTATTTCCCGTTTCATCATTCACACTTAATAAATAGCAATCGTGCGTGATCATACACCCAATTAAAAATAAAGGTATAAACTGTCACCATCACCGTTAAACTGAAATCCATCATAAAAGCTGTAATCCAATCCACTTTTAAAAAGTAAGCAATGATCGGCACGGTGAAAATAAGCAAACCGCCCTCAAATGAAATAGCATGTAAAGTACGAAATATGACGCCTCGCTTTTCTCGCGGCCCCGTAAAGACTTTATCAAGAAAATAATTAAAGATGAGATTCCAGAGCATGGCTGTTAAGGAAACCAGTACCATGGACCCAAAGAGAATAGAAACACTTTCTTCTGTAAAGAAATACAAAGCGAAAACGGAAAGCGACACAACCGTGGTTTCAAACAAGATTGCGTGAAAAAGTCGCTCAAGAAAACTCATTTTTCATCCTTTACAAAGAAAAAGTGCGGTCAAATTCACCGCACTTTTCATCAATATTTGATTAATTAGTTTTTAATTTATTCCAATATTTTTCGTAAATATCCACTGCTTCACCCACATCGCCTTGCATAATGCCTTTTTCAATGTTTTCAGCAGATGGGAACAAGGTTGGGTTATTCGCCATTTCAGGTGAAAGTAACGCTTTCACGCCTTCATTTGGCATAGAGAAGCCCATTTTCTCCACCACTAATTTCGCATTTTCAGGACGAAGTAAGAAGTCGATAAATTTATAAGCTCCTTCAACATTGTTCGCACCTTTTGGTATCGCGTAGTTATCCATCCAGAAAATCGCGCCTTCTTTTGGATACACAAATTGGATACTTGGATTTTCTTTGTGTGCTAAATAAGCCGAACCATTCCATAACATCCCGATAGAGGCTTCACCTTGAACAAACGGAACTTCTGGCGAGTCAGAGTTAAAGGTCACCACATTTGGTAACAATTTCACTAAGCGCTCATAAGCCGCTTTGATGTCCTCTTCATTCGTGGTGTTTGGTGATTTACCATCTAAAAGTAATGCAATGTGGAACACTTCACGCGCATCACTGGTTAATAATACTTTACCTTTGTATTCAGGGTTCCATAAGTCAGCCCAGCTTGTGATTTTGTTTGGATCAATATCATCCGCATTCACACCGATACCGGTTAAGCCATAAACATAAGGCAGAGAATATTTGTTATTTGGGTCAAATTCCTTGTTTAATAAATTTGCTGGAATTTGTTTAAAATTACTTAATTTGCTGTGATCAAGCTCTTGTAACATGTCTTCTTTCGCCATTTTATTGACGTAATAGCTTGATGGGAAAACTAAATCATAACCACTGCCTGTACTGGAGGTCAGTTTCAATTTAGCATACATTTCTTCATTACTTTCAAACGTAGAATAAATCACTTCAATGCCGGTTTCTTTGGTAAATTCTGCAACTAAATTGGATGGCACATAGTCAGTCCAGTTGTAAACATAAAGTTTTTCAGCAGCAAATGCAGCAGAAGTTGCAGCAAATGCAACGGCAGAAAGACAAAGTGATTTGATGTATTGAACAGCATTTTTTTTCAATTTATTGACCTCCTCAGGACAATCAAAATAAACCTTAAGTAATCGTTTACTTGTATAAACTTGGGGGAGTATAGCACCTTTTTAGCAAAAGGTTTGACATATTTTCCCATCAGGGTAAGATTCCCTCAATTTCAATTTTATGTTAATTAATTAGGCATCAATCATGCTCGAATTCGCTCATCAAGAACATATCAAATCTTATTATTTCGACAGTCGAAACCAAACCTTCGAATTGCCGCCTCTCACTCAGCAAGAAGAAGCGGATGTTTGTGTCATCGGTGCGGGCTTTTTTGGTTTATCCGCCGCTCTTGAATTAGCGGAAAAAGGCAAAAAAGTGATTGTTCTAGAAGGCGCGCGAGTCGGATTTGGTGCATCTGGTAGAAGTGGCGGTCAAGCCATCAACGGTTTTGAAGAAGGCATTGATGAATATATTGCTCAAGTGGGCTTTGATAAAGCGAAAAAACTTTGGGATATGTCGCTAGAAGCCATTGATATTATTGATGAACGCATTGCGAAATATGGCATTCAATGTGATTGGAAAAAAGGCTATGCTACATTGGCGTTAAATGAACGTCGTATGGATGATCTCATTGAAATGGAAAAAGCCAGCCACGCGACTTTTGGCTATGACAAAATGCAACTTTGGGATAAAGCCAAACTGAAACAACATCTAGGCAGCGATATTTATGTAGGCGGCTTATACGATAGCAATTCAGGCCACTTACACCCATTAAACTATTGCTTAGGTTTAGCAAAAGCCTGCTTAGATTTAGGCGTGCAGATTTACGAACAATCCCCCGTTGTGGATTTAGTGGAAAAATCAGTCTGTATTGAAGTCAAAACCGATAAAAGTGCGGTCATTTCTCAAGATGTTATTTTAGCTACCAACGCTTATATCGATGCACTACCAAAATCCATTCATCGCGGTATTAATCGTAAAATTTTGCCAGTAGAAAGTTTTATTATTGCGACCGAACCTTTAGATCAAGCCACGGCTGATTCCGTAATCAATAATGGTATGTCTGTTTGTGATAACAATATCTTGCTCGATTACTATCGTTTGAGTGCGGATAACCGTTTATTATTTGGTAGTGACTCGAGCTCCGAAAAAGATATGGTGCAAATAATGCGTCGCAATATGTTGCATGTCTTCCCACAGTTAGAAAATGTCAAAATTGACTATGGCTGGGCAGGGCCGATTGATATGACACTGAATGCAAGCCCGCATTTTGGTCGTATCTCACCGCATATTTACTTTGCCCAAGGTTACTCGGGGCATGGCGTCGCACTCACTGGACTTGCTGGACGCATTATTGCAGAAGCGATTTTAGGCAATGACGAACGTTTGAGAATTTTTGAAGGGTTGAAAGTGCCTTCGTTTTACGGTGGAAAATCCCTCAAAAACTTAGCCACCAAGATCGGCACACTCTATTACAAATTCCTCGATCGTTATCGTTAATCAAAAAAAAGCAAAGGCGTGTATCAAACACGCCTTTATTATTTCGATGACATTTAAGGTTTAATGTCTCGTAAAATAGGATTTTGCATGGAAATCAAGGTTTCCGTTGATTGAATTTCATCAATTAACTGGATCTTAGTCGCCAACACGGAATGTAATTCAGCAATGGTGTGTGTCATCACTTTGATAAAAATAGAATAATTTCCCGTGGTGTAATAGGCTTCCACCACTTCATCAAAGGTGTCGAGCTTTTTAATCACTTTTTCGTAATCTTTTGCGCTTTTCAAAATAATGCCAATAAAGCAACATACATCATAACCCAGCTTACGCTCATCAATAATCGCTTTTGTGCCTTCAATCAAACCAGATTGACGCATTTTCTCTACGCGAACATGAATCGTCCCTGGGCTCACCCCAAAGTTTTTCGCCATTTCTGCATAAGGTGTACGAGCATCTTTAGTCAGTACACGGAGAATTTGGCGATCAAGTGTATCGATATTGTTCATAAAACACTCCCTATTAGATCTTTTTTAAAATATCTTCTTTATTTTTGATAATATTCAACATTTAAAACAATGTAAAGAAATTACTTGAAATAATTTGTCATTTTATTGAATAATGCGCAACAAATCTTACCAGTTATTATAAAAAGAAGGATAAATATGAAAAAGACGTTTATTTTGCAACAACAAGAAATTAGCTTTGTGAAGAACACCTTTACTCAAAACTTGATTGAACAACTTGGCATTATCGAAGTACAAGGTCCAATTCTTAGTGAAGTTGGCAACGGTATGCAAGATAACTTATCAGGCATTGAGAAAGCGGTTCAAGTAAACGTGAAATGCATCCCAAATGCGGTTTATGAAGTGGTTCACTCATTGGCTAAATGGAAACGTCATACTCTCGCACGTTTCCATTTCAAAGAAGGTGAAGGCTTATTTGTTCACATGAAAGCATTACGTCCAGATGAAGATTCATTGGATCAAACTCACTCTGTTTATGTGGACCAATGGGACTGGGAAAAAGTGATTCCTGAAGGTCGTCGTAACTTTGCTTATTTAAAAGAAACGGTACGTTCTATCTATCGTGCAATCCGTTTAACTGAATTAGCGGTAGAAGCGCGCTTTGATATCCCATCAAGCTTACCGAAAGAAATCACCTTCGTTCACAGCGAAGATTTAGTGAAACGCTACCCGGATTTAAGCAGTAAAGAACGTGAAAATGCGATTTGTAAAGAATATGGCGCTGTGTTCTTAATTGGTATCGGTGGCAAATTATCAGACGGTAAACCACATGATGGCCGTGCACCAGACTACGATGACTGGACAACAGAATCTGAAAACGGCTACAAAGGTTTAAACGGCGATATTTTGGTGTGGAACGCTGAGTTAGGTAAAGCATTTGAGCTTTCTTCAATGGGTATTCGTGTGGATGAATCCGCGTTACGTTTACAAGTTGGTTTAACCGGTGATGAAGATCGCTTAAAAATGGATTGGCACCAAGATTTATTAAACGGTAAATTACCTCTCACCATCGGTGGTGGTATCGGTCAATCTCGCATGGCAATGCTCTTACTTCACAAAAAACACATTGGCGAAGTACAATCAAGCGTATGGCCAAAAGAAATGTTAGAACAATATCAACATATTCTTTAATCGAAAGAGAAAATAAAAAGTGCGGTGAAAGTTCACCGCACTTTTGTTTTTGGAAAGATTAATTAATCTTGCAATGGCCCGCTGTTAAACATTGGTAATCCCATGGTTTTTAAGCTGTCACGATAGATACCAAGCAAGTCTTTCTCCGTAATTTTTTGTAATTGATCTAACGGCTTATCTAATGCGGCTACTGTTTCAATCACAAGACCTTGTGGACCGGATTCTTGCGTCGCAATTTCAAATAACGCTTGTCCACGACGAACATGACTACCCGAGCTAATCAATACGGCATGTTTGATTTTATGTTTCGCTAAAGAGTAACGAGAGAAAAGCGCATTTTCGACTGTTGAACGTGCATAGTTATCCGAATAAATACGGCTTGCATCAACCCCTTTCTCAATTAACCATTGCTTCATTAAATCCCCTTCTGTTTTATTGTTTTGTGGCACACCGCCTGTCACAATAATTAACGCATCGGGATTTTGATTCGCAATTTCTAAGGTTTTCTCTAAACGTTGCACCAAAATATCATGCATGCTGCCATCTGGGTTTAAGGCATAGCCCAACGTAATAATTGCAGATTGTGCCGGTAATTTGGTTTCAAGTTTGTCAGTAATTGGCTGACTAGCCGCTTTATCAATCACCGCAAAAACTTTCTCTAATTTGCTCGCACTTTCAGGTGAAAGTTGTTTTAAGCGTTCTAAATGTTTAGTAGTTTCCGCTTGATTGCCCTTAAAACGATTCCAAGCGGCCAAGTAAGTATGTGCTTTCACATCATCTGGCGCCACATCAAGCACTTTTTGGTAAAGCTCAATGGCTTTATCTGTATTACCGTTATAAATATTGGCGTTCGCTGCACCAAACAAAAAATCCACACGATAAGGCTCAAGCTTATACGCTTCTAATAAAAGATCTGCAATACGCTCCATATTAGAAGGAAGTTTAGCGGTAAAACCTGCATTTGAAACACGAGCCGGTGAGTTTTGGATTTTCACTGCTTGTTCAAGCAACTCATCCACAACCTGTCTTTGAGTAAGAAGTTGTTGATAATTTAATTGAGGCTCAAGCACTTTCACTTCTGCCGTGCTGGCGAAGCTGTTTACTGCAAGAGATGACAGCACAGCAAGTAAAGAAACCTTGAAGATTTTTTGCATAATTAATTCTCCATATTGGATTGAATAACAAAAAGAGCGGTCACTTTTTTATCAGTTTCCGCTCTTTTCACTAAGCTTGATTCATCGACATACACAATAACGTCAATGGATGGATACAAGTCACGTTAGATGACATATCGATCTGCCATTTACAAGTTTGGCATTCAGAGATCACGTAATCAAATCCGCCTGCATTGATGTTATCGAATAAGTTTTTACCGATAGATTGGGAAACCTCGTAGTTTTCTTCTTTGAAACCATATGTCCCTGCGATACCACAACATTGTGATGGGAGCATCACCACTTCTAAACCTGGAATTTGTTTTAACACTTCCAAGGTGTATGGTGCCCAACCTGCTTTATCCACGTGACATGCAGTATGATAAGCTACACGCAATTTCAATGGTTTAAGCGGTAAGGTTTTACCTTCTTTAAAGAGTTGATACAAGAATGGTGTCACCATGTGAATATGCGGACGAACTTTCGCATTATCGATACCTAAAATATGATGATATTCATCACGTAAATTTAAGGCACAACTTGATGCTTCGCTGATCACATCCAAGCCATTTTCATCCACCATTTTGCCGATATAATCGGTGTTAAATTGCGCGATTTTTTTCGCTCGTTCTGGGAATTGGTTCACGCTCAATGGCAAGCCACAGCATTTTTCTTTTTCCAATAACACCACGCCAATATCCATGGCATTGAACACTTGAATAAATTCTTTACCCAATTGTGGATTATTGTAGTTCACATAACAACCGTGATAATACGCCACTTTACGTTCGAATTTTTGTTGGCTTTCCACCATTTTCTTCATATACCAGCTACGGAACGTACCGAAAGCATATTTTGGTAATGTACGATGACGGCTGATTTTTAACGCTTTTTCCAACACAAATTTTGTCGCTTTCAAGCCCGTAATCGTATTCACAATCGGAGCAAGCGGTGTATTAAGTGACCCCATAATATCGGTGTTACTTAAAATCGCATCACGTAATTTTTGCACTGCTGGTTTATGTTGTTGAGCAAGGTATTTGTTTCTTGCACGAACGATAATGTCACCAATTTTTACATCAGACGGACACGCAATTTCACAACGTTTACAGTTAGTACAGTATTTCAATGCTTCATCATAAAGCTCGGCTGATTTTAAGCGTAAACGCTCACCATCTGGACCTGATTGTTTTGGACCCGGGTAGTTTGGATTTTGACGCGAAACCGGACACACTGCTGTACATGCCGTACATTTAATACAGCTCTCAAAGCTTTCATCAAAAGCATGATGATGCTGTGGTGCATTAAGGGATTGTTTTGCATTATCAATTAATTGTTGAATGTTCATAACGCCTCCTTAATGTGTGTTGTGAAGAATTTCATCAGCAACAGCAAGCGCTGTTACCACTGCCACGCCTGAACCACAACCAAGCTCTAACGCATTGAAACCACCAATCACATTACCCACCGCATACAAATTCGTTAAAAATTGACCGCTCTTTTGTACTTGGCATTGCGCATTGATCGCCACACCTGCAGACTGGTACGGTTGTGGATTAGAGAAACGATGATCTGTCCAAGTAAAACGATCGGTATCGTTAAAGCCTTCCACACCGATAATGTCAGAATGGAATACGGGCTCGTAGATTTTATCGAATTCAGAGACTAAACCTTTACTGAAGAAGCTGCCAGAAGCTAAGACGAAATGCTCAGCCGTGATTTCTTCCTCTTCGTGCAAACGCGTTTGAATAGCACGAACTTTGTTGCCATGAAAATGTGCTTTTAATGCGCTATCACCATTCATCATGAGTCCGCCTAATTTCTCAAAACGATGACGTAATTGAATACGTTGACGCATACCTAATAAAGACGGTGGTAAAGTTGGCAATTCAAATAATGGCAAGCCAGTTGCTTTACGAAGTGACTCCATAAACTCTTGATTTTCTAACCCGAAACAAGCTGGTAAGAAAATTGCTTCGGTGCCTTTCGCGGCTTCTTTCATTTCAGCCACAAGATCATCAAATTTCAGTTTATATTCTAAAACTTGTGCAATGTTCACACTGCGGAACTCACGAGAGTTTGCACGTAACTGATCCAATTCAGGAATATTTAAAAAGCCCGTTTTCACTTCACAATGTGCAAATTGTGGATTGAGCGTAAGGTTATCTGCCAATAATTCTGGTTGGAAATCGTGATAGCCTTCAATGCCTAAAACCGCAATTTTTTTATAAGGGAATGGGGTTTCGCCTTGCACGGTTGGCACGCTATTTGGTGAAAGCCATGCACCGCGTAAACTGCCTAAACCCGTTACGCGAAGATGATTTTCTGCGGTTGAACCAACTAAATCTAAATTTAACGACTCCGCTAATTTTTCGAAATCTTGCGCTTTCGCTAATACGCGTTCAGCACCCATAATGCTATAAGGGTGTTGTGGTAATTGAGCTGCAAGTGCGGTCAAATTTTCAGGAATATTTTTAACAAACGCACCATTTGGTAAACGGCTTAATAAATCTAATGAGCCGGATGCAAAATCAATCGCTGCTTGGCCGTTATTGATAATGACACAACGTTTGCCTTGTTCTTGTAGAGCGATGCCGCAAGTTAAACCTGCAAGGCCGCCACCAATAATCACTACATCAAAATTCATTGTTATCCGTCCCTTGCTGTTTGTCAGTTTCAAGCGGTTGAACATCATTTAAGCCCAACACACTGCCATACATCCATGAAGTAAATTCTGCTTCACGAATCGCTTCACCCCATGCAATAGGCTCAATACCGCGCCAACGCTCTTCCATGAAAGAGGTTAATTGTGTGGTTGATTGACGAGGTGTTGCCACTTCAAAACGGTTCATTAAGCCCGCCGCACGGCATGCACAAAGCTCAGCTTGGCAAGTCCCCATACCCACACGAGTACGGCGACGTAAATCCACTAAGTTATTCACATTTAATTCATCAACGGCATAACGGACTTCACCCGCTGTCACGGCTTCACATTCGCACACCATTGAACGATCGAGACGTTCTTTATCTAATAAACGAGTTGCACGAGAACCATGACGATACACTGCTGAATAACGAATCGTACTTGGAAGTGAAATGACTTTCTGATTGGTTTCTGCGCGGCTTTCGGTTGAACCCGGCAATGGACGCTCAGCAGTCGTACAACGTGCTGTTTTGTTGAGTTTTTTACAAACAAGATCCGTTGCCCATTCAGCCATTAAGCGATAAGTCATTAATTTACCGCCAGTGATCGTGATAAAGCCGTCTAAACCATCACGCTCTGCGTGGTCAAGTAACACGATACCGCGACTTACGTTACGACCTGATGGATCGTCATCTGACGCCACTAAAGGACGCACACCGGCATAAGCACGTAATACACGAGTATGACGCAAGCTTGGTGCAAGTTTTTCCCCCTCACGGAATAAGATATCCACTTCTTCCGGGGTGACTTCCATGTTATCAATTTGATCGTAAGGAATACGGCTAGAGGTTGTACCGATAACACAAATGGTATCCCCTGGCACAAGAATATCCGCGTCCGCAGGTTTACGGCAACGGTTAATCACCATTTTGTTGATACGGTGCCCCATAACAAGCAATGCACCTTTTGCTGGGAACATTTTGATTTTGAGATCCGCATATTCTGCGATGCCTTGCCCCCAAATACCACCAGCATTGACGACTAATGGCGCAAAGAATTTACGGTTTACACGATTTTTGTGATCGTAGACATCCACACCGATTACTTTGCCACCTTCGCGAATTAAGCTTTTCACTTCGCAATAAGTGAACATTTTCGCACCATTTTCGGTGGCATCCATCACGTTAGAAGCCGTTAAACGGAAAGGATCGATTGAACCATCTGGCACAACAACGGCACCCACTAAATCTGGGTTGACTGATGGTTCCATAATTTGGGCAAGTTTAGGATCAATGGCGACAGCTTCGATACCGGATTTGGTACAACTTTCGATGAAGGTTTTTTGATAATCAAGGGAATCTTCAGGTAAGGTGATAAACAAACCTTCTGTTTCATCCACACAGTGACGAGCGATATTGCGCAGAATTTTATTTTCTTTAATACATTCTTCTGCTGATTCCTGATCGTTTACGGCATAACGCGCACCACTATGTAACAAACCGTGGTTACGACCTGTTGCGCCTGTCGCAATATCACGACGCTCTAATAAAATACAGTTAATTCCACGCAATGCACAGTCACGAGCAATCCCCGCACCTGTCGCACCGCCACCAATGATAATCACATCCGTCGAGATAGGTGAAAAATCACCCACATCACGATACATATTAGGCGATAATCCCATTGTTACCCCCAAAGCCAAAATATTAATAAAAAGAAACGTAAAAACTGTTACAAATTCCATGGCTATTGTATGGGAGAGCGGTTAAATTCACAACATTCTGAGCGAAAAAGAAAGCTGTTTTGTGAGATAGATCACACAATTTTCGAATTCGCTCATTTGTTAAAAAATATTTTGTGAAATGCATCACATTTTTGAATTATTTCTCTTTTTAATTTCTATTTTTATTTTATCATGCACGCTATCCCCATCATGGGGGTGGACTCATAATTAAAATGATTTTGGAGAGAAATTATGTTTGGACCATTTAAACCCGCTCCGCACATTGCGGAACTTCCAGCGGAGAAAATTGATTCCACGTATAAACGCTTACGTTGGCAAGTGTTTGCAGGGATCTTCTTTGGTTATGCCGCTTACTATTTTGTACGTGCAAACTTTGACTTGGCACAACCTGGTTTAATTCAAGCCGGCTTGTACTCAAAAGCGGAATTAGGTGTTATCGGCTCAGCTGCCGGTCTTGCCTATGGTTTATCTAAGTTCGTAATGGCAGGTATGTCTGACCGTTCGAACCCTCGTGTATTCTTACCATTTGGTTTATTGCTTTCTGGTCTTTGTATGACCATGATGGGTTTATTCCCATGGGCAACCTCAGGCATTGCCATCATGTGGGTAATGATCTTCTTAAATGGTTGGTTCCAAGGTATGGGTTGGCCTCCATGTGGTCGTACAATGGTACACTGGTGGTCTAAATCAGAACGCGGTACTATCGTATCTATCTGGAATACCGCGCACAACATCGGTGGTATGATGCCGGGTGCAATGGTGCTATTAGCAAGTGCCGTCTTCTTCAGCACTCATGGTGTCGAAGCACAAGCAAAAGATATTTGGCAACAATCCCTCTACTATCCGGGTATTGCGGCAATGATCTGCGCAATTCCAGTTTACTTCGTGATGCGTGATACTCCACAATCTTGTGGTTTACCATCAATCGAAAAATGGCGTAATGACTACCCAGATGACTATAACGAAAAAACTTACGAAAACGATTTAAGCACAAAAGAAATCTTCGTCACTTATGTATTGAAAAACAAATTGTTATGGTACATCGCGATTGCTAACGTATTCGTATACTTAATCCGCTACGGCGTATTGAAATGGTCTCCGGTTTACTTAAGTGAAGTAAAACACTTCAACATCAAAGGTACCGCGTGGGCTTACACAATCTATGAATTAGCAGCAGTTCCAGGTACATTATTATGTGGTTGGGTATCAGATAAAGTCTTCAAAGGTAAACGTGGTTTAACCGGTTTCATCTTCATGATCTTAACTACAGCAGCAGTTGTAGCATACTGGATGAACCCAGCTACACCTGAAGCAGAGCTTGCAAACTACTCAGCTTGGTATGAAAACCCATATCAATTAACTGACTTCGTATTAATGACCTTAATCGGTTTCTTAATCTACGGTCCTGTAATGTTAATCGGCTTACACGCTCTTGAGCTTGCACCGAAAAAAGCAGCAGGTACAGCAGCAGGTTTCACCGGTTTATTCGGTTACTTAGGTGGTACTGTGTCAGCTTCAGCTGTTATCGGTTGGGCAGCACAACACTATGGCTGGGACGGCGGTTTCTACGTCATGATCGGTGGTGGTGTCTTAGCGGTGTTATTACTCTTCATCGTAATGGTTGAGGAAGGTAAACACAAAGCTAAATTAGGTGATACCTACGGTAAATAATCTATAAATTAAAGGCGACAGGCGAAGGCTTGCCGCCTTTTTTATTACAAAAAACAACTGAATTTTTAACCGCACTTTAAAAGGAGATAATGTGATGAAATTGAATAAATTAACCATTATGTTAGGCGCGGCAGTTATGGCAAACGCAGCATTCGCAAATCAAACTTGTGAAGCGCCCTATCGTTCAGCACTCCCCGCTTATACTTATAAATTAGACAAAGTACTCGAAGTTAATGGACGTCAAGGCATTACCACTGATGGTAAATATTTATACGTATCGGGCAGTAAAACACTCGCCAAATACGATATGGATGGAAAACTGATTAAAGAAAATAAAGATCCTTTTGTCGGCTATCAAAAAGAAGCCAATCACATTGGCGACATTGATATCTACAACAATGAACTTTATGTTTCCTCCGAATGGTTTGATGCTGGCGTAGGTAAAAACATTCAAATTGCGATTCATGATCCCGAAACCCTCGCATTAAAAAGATCAGTTGATTTTAATCCTGAGTCAGGTCAAGTCGAAGTTTCCGGCATCACCGTAGATACCGTTCATAATTCTGTTTGGATGGCATCTTGGGTTGGTGAGGAAAGTGGCCGTTATTTATATGAATATGACCTTTCAACCGGCAAATATAAACGTAAAGTGCATTTACAACCTGTTCCACAATGGATTCAAGGTGTTTATGCCTACAACGGCGATCTCTATGTTACCGCTGATGACGGTACGGCAGATGAAAAAGAACCCGATCATATTTATCGTGTAGAAATTTCAGATAAAAATAATGAAGCTCGAGTTGTTTTAGAAAAAACATTGAATGACATTCGAGATGTCGGCGAAGTCGAAGGCTTGAATGTGAATCCAAAAACGAAACAACTACTTGTCCATGCAAACCGAGGCAAACAAATTGTGTTAGGGATGCCAAAAGGATTTTATCCAGGATATGACCGTGAAATTAGTGAAATCTATTTTTACGACATGAAACCAAGATGTAATAAGTAAATCAAGGAGAACACACCATGAAACTCAAAACTTTAGCGCTTTCTTTATTAGCTGCAGGCGTACTTGCAGGATGTAGCGCACACTCTTCTGTGGACACTATGAAATCAGACAAAATTATCATTGCTCACCGTGGTGCAAGTGGTTACTTACCAGAGCATACGCTTGAATCTAAAGCGCTTGCATTTGCACAACACGCAGACTACTTAGAACAAGACTTAGCGATGACAAAAGATGGTCGTTTAGTTGTTATCCATGACCACTTCTTAGACGGTTTAACTGACGTGGCGAAAAAATTCCCAAATCGTCATCGTAAAGATGGTCGTTACTATGTAATCGACTTCACCTTAAAAGAAATTCAAAGTTTAAATATGACTGAAAACTTTGAAACCAAAGATGGCAAACAAACTCAAGTTTATCCAGGACGTTTCCCACTTTGGAAATCACACTTCAAAATCCATACTTTTGAAGATGAGTTAGAATTCATCCAAGGTTTAGAAAAATCGACTGGTAAAAAAGTGGGTATCTACCCTGAAATCAAAGCCCCTTGGTTCCACCACCAAAATGGTAAAGACATTGCAGTTGAAACCCTTAAAGTGTTGAAAAAATACGGTTACGACAAGAAATCTGACATGGTTTACTTACAAACCTTCGACTTCAATGAGTTAAAACGTATCAAAAATGAATTGCTACCAAAAATGGGCATGGATTTAAAACTTGTTCAATTAGTGGCATACACCGACTGGCATGAAACTGAAGAAAAAGATGCGAAAGGCAAATGGGTGAACTACGATTACGATTGGATGTTCAAACCAGGTGCAATGGCAGAAGTGGTGAAATATGCTGATGGCGTTGGTCCAGGCTGGTACATGTTAGTGGATAAAGAAAAATCTAAACCAGGCAACATCGTGTACACCCCATTAGTGAAAGAACTTGCACAATACAAAGTGGAATTACACCCATACACCGTGCGTAAAGATGCTTTACCTGAATTCTTCACTGACGTAAATCAAATGTACGATGCGTTATTGAATAAATCTGGTGCAACTGGTGTATTCACCGACTTCCCAGACACTGGCGTTGAGTTTTTGAAAAAACAAAAATAATACGTAAGTAAAAGTAATAAAAAGAGCGGTCAAAATTCGTTGTGATTTTTGACCGCTTTTAAGCTAGATAAACATAAATAAAATAGATATAAAAAGATCAGATACATATATTTTACTAACCACCTTAATGTAGAAAAAGTAAAAATGAGAATATATATATCATAAATTATTTTAAGAATTATACTGTTCTATTATTTTACACCATGCATTTTTACCAATTTTTGACATTGCTATAATTATGCAAGTGACAGCTCCAGATATTATTGCCTCAGTAACCCCTAAATTTGATGCGATCGCTGTAGCAACAATTTTTACTATATTTTCTAACGTTCCTTGTAAAGTTACTCTTTCTTCTTTATATTCATCAGAGTTCGTACAAAAAAATTTAAAAATCTCATTTTTTAATATAGGTAAAAAGAGTTTTTTATCATTAGGAACGGCTGTATTCATCCAACTACCTATGAAATTATTTTCACCAAGAAAAGTACTGGCTAGCTTCTCATACTCTTCAACGCTAGCATCTTTTTGAATTAATAAGTATATTTTTTCTCTTTGCCATAAGAGTAAATTTTGAGGCAATACGGTTAAATCTACACTATTCATTATTTTCCTCTTTATTTATTAGTTCAATTAGGTATTTAATTGGTATAGCCTTAGATATTGTTGTTTGATTCCCAATCTGATAATTTCCTACATATATGCCAGTATTCCCCATAGGGTTAAATCGACCAGAAATAATTGCAAAAATATATCCCGTTTCTAGATCAATAACTGGTCCTCCACTTGTTCCCTCATGAACCATTGTATCAAGTAAATATTGTTTTACACCTTGTTCATTAATAATCTTACTACTAACCATTGCAGATGATACTTTAACCTTATGAAATCCTTGGTCTCCAAAAGGATATCCAATATAGAGGCATCTACGGCCTACATTTATACTTTCTGTCTCAAGTAAGAATTTTTCTGGAGTATTAAAAGTTGATGATGGCTCTGCTTTTAATAAACAAATATCTGAATTTGTATCAAATTGAATAACTTTTACAGGACTAACATTAACTCTATTATGAGTTAATGGAGTAAACTCATTAAGCGGAACATCAATAGAAACTATGTGTAAATTTTTTGCGGTTGATAAGTTTATATTATGTGAACAAGTAGCTAAATACCCTTTAGAATTACAAACAAAAGCTGTTCCAAGGAAAGAAAAAGTATTATCTTGCATCCTTTCAACTAAGGCAAAGACACCTCCATAATATATGTTAGACAAATCTTCATATTTATACATATATACCTCTTAATAATAAACACTAACTAGTGTTAGCTTCTCTTATTTTAAATTAATTTACTGTGAGCGATTTCACATTATTTGAAACTTACTTTCGTATTTCTAAAAATTCCCATCTAAGCGCTATCTTCAGACCAATCTTCTGGATACCATGAGTTGCTCACAGCACGGAATACATTTCCTGGGTTTGGTGTCATTGTTGCAATATAGTCACCGAGGTTCTAAATGACTGTCGATATATTACTCTACAATCAAGTTTTACGCTTAAAGTGCGGTCAAATTTTCCAGATTTTTGAATTCTATAAGATCTTCAACACGAGAAATAGTAATCAAAATATGAATTCTATATCTCCTCTTTGTCATTGTTTTTATATTTTAATAACAAAAAGGCCTGCCATTTATCCCAGCAAGCCCTTTAAAATAACGCAATTAAGCAAACTGCTTTTTATTCTCTAAATAGCGTTTCGCACATTCTGCTGCGGCAACTAAGCCGCCTGCCATCATAATAATATCTTTAATCACGAGTCGGCCAGCACCTGAGAGATATGGGAAGCCATAATTAGGTGTTGGGAAGTCTCCACCTAAATTCGGCACCCAGGTTTCTGGCGTAAATATCAGGAAGGACAGCGTGACTATCGACATACCAAACGTGAGTAAGCCTCCAAATAGCCCGAGAGTTGGTGACCAAATTCCTGCTAATACTAAAATACCAATTGTCACAATGATTGCACCAATAATATAAGAAGCTGTGTAGGTGCCGTTGGCTTTATGCCATTCGATATTTTTTGCGACCATTTTGCCTTCAGGGTTTTTATATAAGGTATATTCTTTCACTAAAACACCCTTATCATTTGTCACTTCATTTGCACCGTTTTTGTAAAGGAAGCTTAAGAAAGGACTATTTGACACAAAGTGTGCAATACCATCTGCCTCATATTGGCAAACTTTTAAACCTCCAATCCAAACCATCACCACACAAATCGCAATGCGGATAAAGTTAATAAATTGACGTTGCAATGGCGCAACGATATTAGCTAGCAATGTAACTAATGCACTCATGTAGAACTCCTCATATAGTTCAATTGATATTACGGACATAATGCCCAAGAATTTTTATATAAAGTATTTATATAAATCATTAACAATATTACTCTCTAATATTGTTGGCATTTTTTTATTACTCAGGTTTATGTAATAAAAAAGAGATACCAATTTCTTAGTATCTCTTATTTTTGATTAATTTTCCGTGATCAATTTCACATTATTTGAAATTCACTCTCGCATTTCTAAAAATTCGCATCCAAGCGCCATCTTCAGACCAATCTTCTGGGTACCATGAGTTGCTCACCGCACGGAATACACGCTCAGGGTGTGGCATCATTGCAGCAATACGACCGTCCACGTTAGAAATTGCTGTAATACCTAATGCTGAACCATTCGGGTTGGCTGGATAAGTTTCAGTCACGTTTAAATGGCTGTCGATATATTGTGCCACAATCAAGTTTTGTGCTTGAAGTGCGGTTAAATTCTCAGGTGTTTTGAATTCTACGCGGCCTTCACCATGAGAAACCGCAATCGGCATATGTGAACCTGCCATGCCTTTAAACCACAATGAGTTGGTGTCGTTGATTTTCACCATCGCAGCACGCGCTTCAAAACGTTCTGATTTATTACGCACGAAACGTGGCCAATTTTCTGCACCAGGAATGATTTCCGCAAGGGTGGAGATAAATTGACAGCCGTTACATACACCTAATGAAAGGGTGTTTTCATTGGCGAAGAATTGGCTGAATTGATCGCGTAATTGTGGGTTAAACAAAATAGATTTCGCCCAGCCACCACCTGCACCTAATACGTCACCGTAAGAGAAGCCACCACAGGCCACCATCGCATTAAAGTCGTTTAAGTTGTAACGGCCTGTCATTAAATCACTCATGTGAACATCAATTGCCGCAAAGCCTGCACGATCAAAAGCTGCCGCCATTTCAACGTGGCTGTTTACGCCTTGTTCACGCAATACGGCTACTTTTGGTTTCACGCCTTTGCTAATATAAGGCGCAGCAATATCTTCATTCACATCATAAGTTAAGTGAGCAGATAAACCTTTGTTGTCTGTTGCTTTTTTCGCTTCAAATTCTTGGTCAGCACATTCTGGGTTATCACGTAAGCGTTGCATTTGGTGAGTGAGTTCTGCCCAAATACCACGTAATTCAGAACGTTTTTCGCTTAATAGTTTTTTACTGCCTCGTGTGATTTCAAAACGATCTTCTGAACTTACAGAACCGAGTTCATAAGTTAAACCAAGCAAGTCATACGCTTTTAATACCTCACGCACGGCGCTTAATTCACGTTCTGACACTTGGATTACCGCACCTAATTCTTCATTGAATAACACGGCTAAATCATTGTCGCCTAATGCAGAGATATCCACATCTACACCGCAGTTACCCGCAAATGCCATTTCTGCAAGGGTGGTAATTAAACCACCGTCTGAACGGTCGTGGTAAGCCAATAATTTACGCTCTGCCACCAATGCTTGCATTGCATCGAAGAAGTTTTTCAGTTTAGCTACGTTTACCACATCGGCTGGTTTATCACCTAATTGTTTATACACTTGCGCAAGTGCGGTCGCGCCTAAGCGATTTTTTCTTTCACCTAAATCAATCAACAATAAGCGGCTTGCGCCTTTGTCTGTGCGTAATTGAGGTGTCACAGTTTTGCGCACATCTTCCACGCGGGCAAAAGATGAAATCACTAAAGAAAGCGGTGCGGTGACGGATTTTTTCTCTCCATTTTCTTCCCAAGTGGTTTTCATCGACATGGAGTCTTTACCCACTGGAATGGTAATGCCTAACGCAGGGCAAAGTTCTTCCCCCACTGCTTTTACGGCTTCATATAAGCCAGCGTCTTCACCACCATGACCTGCTGCAGACATCCAGTTTGCAGAAAGTTTGATGCGTTTAATATCGCCAATGTTGGTGCCTGCAATGTTGGTTATGGATTCAGCCACCGCTAAACGTGCAGAAGCACCGAAGTCTAATAATGCCACAGGTGCACGCTCGCCCATTGCCATGGCTTCACCGTGATAGCTGTCTAATGAAGCGGTTGTCACGGCGACATCAGACACTGGAATTTGCCATGGGCCGACCATTTGATCACGCGCCACCATACCGGTTACCGAACGGTCGCCAATAGTAATTAAGAAGGTTTTTTCTGCCACCACCGGTAAACGTAATACACGATGGAAGGCGTCTTTTAATTGAATATTTTCCGTTGCAAGCGGTCGATTTTCGACAGTTTTTGACGAAACCTCACGCGTCATTTTCGGGGTTTTGCCTAATAACACATTCATTGGCAAATCAATTGGGTTATTGTCGAAATGACTATCGTGCAAGGTTAAATGTTTCTCTTCCGTTGCCTCACCAATGACCGCAAACGGCGCACGCTCACGTTCACAAAGTGCGGTAAATAATTCGAGTTTTTCTGGTGCAACGGCTAATACATAACGTTCTTGCGATTCATTACACCAAATTTCCAATGGTGACATGCCTTTTTCATCGCAAAGGATTGAACGTAAATCAAATTTACCGCCACGTTCGCCATCGTGTACTAATTCAGGCATGGCGTTGGATAAACCGCCTGCGCCCACATCGTGAATAAAGAGAATTGGGTTTTCTTCACCTAATTGCCAACAGCGGTCAATCACCTCTTGGCAACGGCGTTCCATTTCTGGGTTTTCACGTTGAACGGAAGCAAAATCTAAATCTTCTTTTGATTTACCGCTGTCCATCGAAGAAGCGGCACCACCGCCTAAACCGATGTTCATCGCTGGGCCACCTAATACGATCAATTTCGCACCGACGGGGATTTCACCTTTTTGAACGTGTTCGCCACGAATATTACCGATACCGCCCGCTAACATAATCGGTTTGTGATAACCACGTACCTCTTCGCCGTTGAAGCTGTTGACTTTCTCTTCATAGGTTCGGAAATAACCTAATAATGCAGGACGACCAAATTCGTTGTTAAATGCAGCACCACCTAATGGGCCTTCAATCATAATATCTAAGGCTGAAGCAATACGGTTTGGTTTTGAAAGTGGATTTTCCCAAGGTTGCTCAAAGTTTGGAATAACAAGGTTTGATACCGAGAAGCCGGTTAAACCTGCTTTTGGTTTTGCACCACGACCGGTTGCACCTTCATCACGAATCTCACCGCCCGAACCTGTTGCCGCCCCTGGAAATGGCGAAATCGCGGTTGGGTGGTTATGGGTTTCCACTTTCATTAAGATATGCGCATCTTCATTGTGATAGCGATATTGTCCGTCTTGATCCGCAAAGAAACGGCCAACTTTTGAGCCTTCCATTACCGCAGCATTATCTTTATAGGCTGAAAGCACGAAATCAGGGGTTTTCTCAAAGGTATTTTTAATCATCTTAAACAGGGATTTATCCTGTTTTTTACCGTCAATAATCCAATCTGCATTAAAGATTTTATGACGGCAGTGCTCAGAGTTGGCTTGTGCGAACATATAAAGTTCAATATCGTGCGGATTGCGCCCTAATTGGGTGAAGTTTTCCACCAAATAATCAATTTCATCTTCTGCCAGTGCTAAACCTAATTCTACGTTGGCTGTGACCAACGCTTCGCGTCCACCTTTTAAAATATCCACCGTTTTGAACGGTTTCGGATCTTGATGACGGAATAAAATCTCTGCATCTTCTGGATGACGCACCACGGTTTCCATCATTCGGTCATGTAAAAGTGCGGTCAATTTTTCAGTTGTTTTTTCATCAAGCGGTTGGCTTAACTCAAAATAATATGCCAAACCACGCTCAATGCGCTCTACTTCATTTAAACCACAGTTATGTGCAATATCCGTCGCCTTCGAAGACCAAGAAGAAATCGTGCCAACGCGTGGAATCACGATAAAGGTTTCACCTTTGGCATCGTGTTCTGCCAAGGTTGGGCCGTAATGTAACAATGCTTTTAATTTTGCTTCCTGCTCGCTAACAAGCGGTCGATTTAATTCCACAAAATGCAAATATTCCGCATAAACCGATTTTACCGGTAATTGATTTTGTTGGAATTTTTGCATTAAACCTTGAATACGGAATTCAGAAAGGGCGGGTGAGCCACGAAAAGTTTGAAACATACGGGTACCTTTGAGTTGTGTTTGAGATGAAAATCGCGGGCTATTATAAAGGAAAACACACCAAAACGAAAACGTTTGCGTCAATCATTTTCAAATGATTTTCAGTGGGAGAAAGCATATAATCATCAAGCAATTTAAAAACAATCCGAAAACTAACCGCACTTTGGGGCGCCACTATGATCATCAACGACATCAATTTCAACGATCTCTATCAACAACATTTAAAAGCCTGTAATCACTATAATCTTCCACCTACAAAGTGGGATAAAAAAGCCCCTAAAATGGCCGAGAATTTAGTGGGTAAACCAAGCCGTTATAACGAGACGTTGCTTAAAGCCATGAATGTGCAACCAAATGAAACGGTGCTAGATATTGGCTGTGGCCCCGGCACGTTTGTGATTCCTTTAGCCCAACAATGCCAAGCCGTGTATGCTCTCGATTACAGCCAAGGTATGTTGGATATGGTGCAGCAATACAAAGAAAAGCATCAACTGAATAATATTACCCTTCTACATAAATCATGGTCAGATAACTGGGATGATGTGCCTCAAGCCGATGTAATACTCGCCTCTCGCTCGACGCTTGTGGATGATTTGGATGATATGATTGAAAAGCTGCAAAACAAGGCGAAAAAACGCGTCTTTTTAACCTCAGTGACACAACGCCATTTTCTCGATGAAGGCGTATTTGAAGCCATTGGTCGTGATGACGTGGGCTTCCCAACTTATATTTATTTAGTTAATCGCCTTTACCAAAAAGGCATTCACGCGAATGTGAGTTTTATTGAAACTGAATCTGGTCATTTCCAAGGTGAAACCTTTGAGGATTTATTAAATTCCGTGGAATTTTCTCTCGGTAATCTCACCGAAAAAGAAAAACAAGATTTAGCTCAATTCTATCAACAAAAACAAATAAATAATGAACCGATAAAACACGGACAACGCAAATGGGCGTTGATTTGGTGGGAGGTTTAAGAAAATATAAGTATTATAATTTATTTTTAAATTAAAACACTTAACTGTATAAAATTAACTAACTTTATAGACAAAGTGAAATTGAAATGATAGTCTCCCCCTGGTACCTTTAAAAGGTATTTTACCTATACTTTCAATAAGGAATATTAGTATGTTTTCTTTAAATCATGTTTTTAAATTTGGTACAACAGTATTAGCGGCTTTAGTATTATCTGCATGTGGTAGTAGTGGTGGTGATAGTAACAATAACGAAGCTACGCCAACAAATAATGAAACACAACAAAATAGTACTGGCTCTCCTATTAATAGCAATGCAACCCAACAAACACAAAAAACAGAAACAGGGGCTGCTCTTGTAATATCTGGTAGCAATAATAACTTTTCTGGTCAGCGCATAGCTATAGATAACTATAACACCACTAGTATCAATGTTGATGGTACTAATGTAGTAATTGGATATCCTGGGATTCAATCAGGTAGTTGGTCAAAAATTACCGCAAATGGAAGAAAATTAGAAACATGCTGTGGTAGCTATTCTGACACTCGTTTTGGTGCAGCTAATAGTTTAGACGGTAATAGCAATGGTTATTTATTCTATAATGGAAACCCTACATCCGATATGCCGACAAATGGTCAAGCATCCTATTCAGGGAAGGCTATTATCATTGCCGATATTCCTACACTAAATGGTAAAGATTCCTATGCTGCTAATTCACAATTTAATGTTGACTTTGGTAATAAATCATTTAATGGTTCATTAGATATTAATGATATCCGAGCTATAAATATAGATGGATATATTTCAGGAAATAATTTAAGCGGATATGCGAGCTCCTCTATTAATTACTCGATGCCTACATCACCAGTAGAGGGTAAATTTTATGGTGAACAAGCAAAAGAAATGGCCGGTTTAATACAATCTAAAGACAATAGCTGGGGCGCAGTATTTGGTGCTAAGAAACAATAATTAATTAATAAAAAAACAATAAAGCAAGCTTCCGCTTGCTTTATTTTTATAAAAAAACTAGATAATAATTAATAAATTAAAGAATCTCTAATAACTTCGCAAAGTCGTCAAACACCCAATCAGGGTTTGATTCAGCAATTGGGATATTATAGTTGTATCCGTAAGTTAATCCCACAGCTGGACAACCTGCTGAATGTGCCGCGAGAATGTCATTTCGAGAGTCACCTACAAATAACACTTGGCGAGGTTCTACACCAAATTTACCGCATAAATAATACAATGGACCTGGGTGTGGTTTAATCGCTGGTAGTGACTGTCCACCAAGCATTTCACTGAATAAATGATCGATACCAAATGCAGCCAATACAGGCTGAACGTGACGAGTTGGTTTATTTGTTACCACGGCTAAGGTATAACCACGAGCTTTCAAGGTTTCCAATGTTTCTTTCACATTTGGATATAAACGGCTCACATTACAAAGATTCTCCGCGTAATACACGTTAAAACGCTCTTTCACTTGCTCCATTTCTGCATCTGAAAAGTCTTTACCTGTTTGCTCTTTTGCCCATTCTAAAGCTCGTGCAATCAATACAGGTGCCCCATTACCAATCCAAGTTAACACTAACTCTTCTGGTGCTTGAGGTAATCCAAAGTCTGCGAAAGCAGAATTCACAGACAACGCTAAATCCGGCAAGCTATTCACGAGCGTACCATCTAAATCAAAACCGATAACTTTAAATTGAGTCTTCATTACTACTACCTTTTATTTTACTGACGCTAATTGCATACGCATTTGATCAATGATTTGTTTATAATCTGGTTTACCAAAAATCGCTGAGCCTGCCACAAACATATCTGCACCGGCTGCGGCGATTTCTGCAATATTATCCACTTTTACCCCACCATCAACTTCTAAACGAATGTCTAAACCGCTTTCATCAATCAGACGACGAGCTTGTTGTAATTTTTTCAATGTTGAAGGTAAAAAGGATTGTCCACCAAAGCCTGGATTCACGGACATTAACAAAATTACATCCACCTTATCTAATACATAATCCAAATAACTTAATGGTGTGGCAGGATTAAACACTAAACCCGCTTTACAGCCGTGATCACGAATGAGTTGTAGAGAGCGGTCAATATGTTCACTGGCTTCAGGATGAAACGTAATGTAATCTGCACCTGCTTTGGCAAAATCAGGAATAATACGATCGACTGGTTTCACCATTAAATGCACGTCAATAGGTGCTTTAATCCCATAATCTCGCAAAGCTTTACACACGGCTGGGCCAAAGGTTAAATTCGGCACATAGTGATTATCCATTACATCAAAATGAATCACATCCGCACCGGCATTCAACACGTTTTGCACATCATCACCAAGACGAGCAAGATCTGCAGAAAGGATAGAAGGGGCGATTAAATAAGGTTTCATTTGTCATCTCCTAAAGGATAAAAGTCCTTGTAGTTTACTACGTTAGGCTTAATTTTACCTTGATTATTTACAAGTTTTAGCTGAAAACAAAGAAAAAAATAACCGCACTTGATTCAATTGCCTCAAAGTGCGGTTGGTTATTATCGTATTTTAAAATGAGCGATTAGTTTAATCCAATGATTTCCCAACGGTTGTGAGATTGACCATCGATTTTGCCTTTTTTCACATTGGTGATGTAATCGATCATCATATTTTGGATCGTGCCTTTTTCACGGCCCATTGCTACTTTAGATTCCCAAAGTACTGGGATTTTTTGACCTTCCCAAATGCCACCTTTACCGTTTAATTGAGCGAAACGATATGAGTTCATGCCCACTTTTAATTTCATATCATCTGTCACCGGTTTGCCGTCAGCAAGGGTTAAATCAACGATTTTGCTACCTTTTGGATTACGTAAGTCAATTTTGTAATTTACGCCACCGAAAATGTCGTAAGTCACATATTTTGATTTTTTACGTTCCGCATTGTAACGGTATTCAGTATCACCTGGTTGGATGGTATCGAAGTAGTTCGCAGACCATTCCATATATTCTTTCAATTGTTTACCGGTCAATTCATAAACGGTGACATCACCGCCTGCATAACGATAGTTAAAGATGATGTCTTTTTTCTTGATGTCACCTTTATCCATACGGGCTTTTTGATGGTCGAAAGAGAAAGTCACCACATCTGCACCGCTGTAATGTTGTTCAACATCATTAATGAATGAAGATAAACCGGTATCTTTTGAGAATGCAGCAGATACACCGTGTTTAGTTTCTTGAGGTACCATTTCATTCGCTGTTTGACCGATTACTACGTTGTTTAACTCACGTAATTTCTCGTGATAAGGTTTGTAGATTTCCACAATTTTCTTATCTGCTTCAAGTGCTTTAACTGGAACGGTTTTGGATTCTTTCTTAACCAATTTCACTTCTTTTTTATCGTTGATATCAAAAGTTAAATCCACTTCAGATACCACAGTACCGTAACGGTGTGGTTCAGTGATTAATGTGTTTTTAATGGTTTCACTTGGTACATCTTTGTGCATGTGACCCGCGATAACCACATCAATACCATCTACTGCATTGATGACATCACGCATACCAGTATCAGGAATATTGTTTTCATTATCGATACCCATGTGGGTCACCGCAATAATCGCATCCACGCCTTTTGCTTTTAATTTCTCAACTTGTGTACGTGCTTCTTCTGTCGGCGAAGTAAATTTCATGTCTTTTAAGTTGCCCGTATCTTCTTCAAATTTTGCTGACATTGGGGTACTTAAACCAATAATCCCTAACTTCACGCCATCTTTTTCGATGATGGTTGTCGCATCGATATAACGTTTGTCATTTTTCTTATGATAGAAGTTTGCGGTTAATTTTTTCGCTTTGATATCTTTTAGGATTTCATCTAATGCTTTCATCCCAAAGTTAAACTCGTGGTTACCCAATACGAAAATATCATAATTCATTTCGTTTAATACTTTTGGAATTGGGTGATCTTTGTAATATTTTTTATCTTTTGCGAACACATCGATTTGGTTATCTTGGATCGCATCACCGACTTCCACTAACACCACGTTCTTATTATTTTTACGCACATCTTTCACATAAGTTGCAATTTGTGCATAAGAACCAGATTTGTCCTCTACGTCTGCACCATAACTCCAAGGTACGATACGACCGTGAACATCTGAGGTCCCTAATAATTTAATATTCACTTCTTGTGCCATTGCTGTGCTAACAGCAGAAAGCGCAAATAATGAACAAAGTAATTTTTTCATAGAATTTCCTTTAAAGTTGCACAAAGTGCGGTTAAAAATGCCGGAGAATTATAGCGGTGAATAGATTGCTTACATAATTTTATTTTGAAGAAAAATAAAATTTGTGAGCTTGATCACATTTCATTTGGAGGATTAATGCCCTGTTTGAGAAAACAAGTTAATCACTAAAACACCACTGATAATCAACGCCATACCTATCAGCCCAGCGGTATCAATTTTCTGACCAAATGCGAAATATGCCACAATAGCGGTCAGAACAATACCAACGCCCGACCAAATGGCGTAAACCAAGCCCACGGAAAGGGTTCGGAAAACAATGGAGACAAAATAAAACGAAATGGCATATAGCGCTAATGAACCAACGGTGGGTAAAAGCTTGGTAAAGCCATCACTGACTTTTAATAAATTCGTTGCCACGATTTCAAGGAAAATAGAGATAGCGAGTAATGTCCAAGGATTCATATCAATCAAACAGTAAAATAGAAAAACTCTATTCTACCTTAAGCGGCGGATGGATGTAATCGAATTTGACGAGCCATGGCTTGCATATAAGGCGCCGTTTGTTCAAAGAAATAACGGTAAGAGGCACATAAATAATTATGTGGATTAGGTTCATTTTCGAGAGAAACAAAACGATGTTTCGGGCAACCGCCATAACAGAGTTTACGAAACTCGCAACGCCGACAAAGTGCGGTCAATTTTTGTGATTTTTCTAAACCAAATTGTTGCTGTTTATTGGAAAGTACAATCTCCGTTAAAGGTTGCTGAGTTAAATTCCCCATCTTGTACTCGGGATACACAAAATGGTCGCAAGCATACACATCACCATTGGCTTCTGTGACAAGAGATTGACCGCAAGTGGGTTGATGAACGCAAGTTGTGGAAGGATAACCGAGCCATTGTCCTAGCAAATTATCAAACTGCGACACATAAACTTTTCCCACATCATGAGCATACCATTCATGAAAGACATCCACAAGAAATTGTCCGTAGCCTTCTGATGGTATTGAAAAATCGGTTACTGATTGTGTTTGGGTATGACGTTCGACGATAGGAATAAACTGCATATAAGTTGAACCAAGCTGTTTGAGCGCTAAATAGGTTTCTCTTCCTTTTTGCCAGTTTTGATCGTTAATGACGGTTAAGGTGTTAAATTCCACACCATATTCTTGTAGCAGATTTAACGCTTTGACGACTTTTTCAAAAGTGGGATTACCGTTACCCGAAATACGATAACGATTATGCACAGCACTTAAACCGTCAATAGAAAGCCCAATGAGAAAATGATGTTGTTTGAAAAATGCAGCCCATTGCTGATTAAGAGCAATACCATTGGTTTGAAAGGCGTTTGTAATCTGTTTGCCTTGAGCAAATTCCTGCTGATATTCAATGGCTTGTTTATAAAAATCTAAGCCTAAGAGAGTGGGCTCCCCACCTTGCCAAGCAAATTCAACCACATTGCCAGCATGCGATTGGATATAGTTTTTGATGTAATGTTTTAAGGTGTCTTTCGACATAAAAGGCACATGTTGCCCAAACTGTTCTGATTTCTCCAAATAGAAGCAATATTCACACTGAATGTTACAGTGAAAACTGCTTGGTTTTGCCATTAAGTGAAAATGAGCTTGTGGTGGAAAAACAGACATCAACCATCCTTTGTTACAACATTATTTATGACCTGATATTCGGTCTAATGCGCCATTTTGTTTGAGTTCTTTTGCAATACGAATCGCGGTTTCAGTTTCACAGCCAGCATATTCTGCAATTTCACGATATGTCCAATTATAATCAGGAAAATGTTGTTTGAGAAAATACAAACTATCCATCACGCGATCTAAAGTACGCAAATAGGCACTTTTTGCCAAACGTTCCTCTGCTTCGCGTAATTCATCTGCCAAAATCTGTAATAAATATTGACTCATCACTGTATTGTGTGTGAAAAATTCACTCACTACATTAGGTTTGATGCGAGTAATCTCCGCATCAATTAAGACTTTTGCATTGCAATGATAATGTTTATCCGCCATCGAAAACAAAGTTCGAAAACCAAAATAATCACCCTTGGAATATAATCGCACTAAGCTTTCCTTGCCATTTTCAAGGGTATGAAATAAGCCAACCAAGCCTGCTTGCACATAATAAAATTCATGTGCTGACTCACCTTGTTGATACAAGAAGGAGCCTTTCGGTAAGTGATGCAGCTCAGTAAACTGACAATGTGATAATTCAGTAGGCTTGATTACGCAATTTTCCATAATCGTCCCTTAAAAGTGCGGTCAATTTTTTATTGGTTTTACACTTCGTTGATAATCCGATATACCCAATTTTCTAATGGATCATTTAAGCGTTTCATTTCTTGACGCATTTCTTCCAACATCTCTTTTTTGACCGCTTCATATTCTGGCTTATAGAACAAATTATGCATTTCAGCCGGATCGTTTTTCACATCATAAAGCTCACAAATATCCGAAGCATTAAACACTAATTTATAATCTTTACGGTGCCACATGCGTTGTTCAAAGTAAACGAAATGCCCCGCCAACTGTGCCAATATCCCTTTTCGTTGATTATCTTGATGTTGACGAACAATCGGCAAAATACTTTCCCCTTCAAAGGCTTGAGGAATAGGTTGATTAGCGAGATCATAAACGGTTGAGGTTAAATCATGGAGATAGACAAGGTTATCATCTTGTTGATTAACGCGGTTTGAATTTGGGTCTTTAATAATCATCGGAATGTTGTAAGTGGTATCAAACATAAACTCCCCTTTTTCAATCATTCGATGAGCGCCCATCGCATCCCCATGGTCAGCAGTTGCCACAATAAAAGTGCGGTCATAAATGCCGTTGTTTTCTAAGAAGGTAAATAGCTCACCAATTGCATCATCAATTAAGGTGATATAACCCCAGAATTTTGTGATCACTTCTTTCCAATGATCTTCGCTCGCTTCCCACATCCCCCACATTTTGGAGATGGTACGATAGTGTCCTGGTTTGCCTTCTAGTGGCTTGAAGAAGCTTTCATCTAGCACCACATCTTCTTTGCGATACATGGAATAATACGGTTCTGGCACGATACAAGGCGTATGCGGTCCCCAGAAATTAATCCATGTAAAGAACGGTTTATTTTCAGCAAGTGATTCACTAATATAGCTTTTTGCTTCATCAATGATGAAATACGGGATGGTTTGTTCTTTTGTGCCTGAAAGCAAACCGCAAAGCTCTTGCACGCGTAAATGTGGGTTATCCCCGAAATAAGCACGACTCACTTCAGGAATTTCATAACCTTTTTCATCTAACCATTCTTTATAACGATTGGAATGTGTCGGCGGTTGGTTGAACACTAAATTTTTATACACACCACTGCCCGGATAACCATAGCCATCAAAGTTATGCCCTTTAATGCCGTAATCTTCCGGTACGGATTTGGTCCCAACGTGCCATTTCCCCACAACATAGGTATTATAACCGTCTAGTTTACCAATATTTGGGGCGGCTTCACTCACTTCACCTGTACCGCCTTTTTCACCATTACGAATGATGCCATGGGTAGATGGCATTAAACCGGTAAAGAGTGAAGTCCGTGCAGGTCCACAAACGGAAGCGGGCGTAAAAGCATTATTAAAACGTACGCCATCTTTCGCTAGACGGTCAATATTCGGGGTTTTAACGATCTGGTGACCATAAGCACCTAGCATATCTTTACGCACTTGGTCGAGTAAAATATAGATAATGTTCATACACAATCCTTATCTATTTTAAGGGCGTACGTGATGTACGCCCGACTGCTTAATGTTGGTTAGAAAGATGTAATTGATGTTCTGTTTTTTCATTTTTTGGTCTAAAGACAATCAACACGATGAGTTGTAATACCGCATACACTTCCAACACTAACATTGGATTGCCATCTGGTGAAGCAATACCAATTGGTGATAAGAATGCATAAAGCGCAATTAAACCAAGAATTAATGAAACAGATGTTACTTTAATGTATTTCCAATTGGTTAAGTCTACATCGCCTTTATTGATGGTATTTTCCACATAAGGTTCACGTTTTAAGAATTGACCTAGAATCAACATGAAAACGACATCAAATACGAATAATCCGCCCATAACATACACGAAATTAATTTTCACATTGAACACCCAAACAATACTGAAATAAAGTACTACGTGTACAAGTAAAGCAATACGTGCAGCTAGACCGGAAACAGTTTTATTAAATAAACCCACAGCAAATAACGCCACGATTGGAATATTCACAAAACCGGCAAAGCGTTTAGTGATTAAGAAAATACCATCAGTACCGAACATCAAAAGTGGACCAATAATCATGGTCACAATCGCCATAATGGTAGAGACTTTTTTCGCATAAACGATCAACTCTTGATCGGTACGTTGTTTTTTACTGATAGATGGTAATAAGTCTTTACAATAAATCGTCGCTGCAGAGTTTAAGAATGAGTTAAAGGTACTTAAAATTGCACCGAAAAGTGCCGCAATAAAGAAGCCTTGCAATGCAGTCGGCATCACTTTATTGACCAATAATGGATAAGAGGTATCAATTGGATTTAAGCCTTCACCTAAAATATGGAAACTTAATAAACCCGGTAAATTAAGAATAATCGGTAATGTGAGTAGGAAAAGTGCAGCAATTAAAATCCCTTTTTGACCCGATGCTAAATCCTTCGCCCCTAAACAACGTTGTACGATAGCTTGGTTTGTTGTCCAATAGAAGAAGTGAACAACCATAATACCAGTAAAGATTGTTGGCCAAGGGGTAGAGTCGGTTGAACTACCAATAGCGTTCCATTTTTCAACGTGAGTGGTGGTGATAATATTCAAGCCTTCTGAAATACTGCCATTACCTAAATAAAGCAACGCAAAGACAGGTACAAGCAATGCACCAATCACTAAGATTACCGCATTGATGGTATCGGAAACCGCCACCGCTTTTAACCCACCAAAAATCGCATAAATCGCCCCCACTACACCAATAGCAATCACCGTATAGACAATCGCTTGAGCGTAGCTTAATCCAAAGATAGTCTCTAAATTGAAGATTTTATTAAAGGCTATCGCTCCAGTATAAAGTGCGGTCGGAATAACGATTAAAAGATAGAAGACTAAGAATAACCCTGACATAATCAAACGCGTTTGTCGATCAAAGCGATTTTCAAAGAATTCAGGGATGGTGGTATAACCGTTACGCAAATATTTCGGCAACATATAAAGTGCCAAAAAACAAAGCGGAATCACAGTTGGCACTGTCCACGCAATAATAGAAAAGTTGTTTTGATAAGAAACGGCATTCACCCCAATCAATTGCTCAGTAGAAAGTGAAGTTAAAACCATTGAGCAACCAATCACAATACCGCTTAATCCTCGTCCCGCTAAGAAATAACCTTTCGAGGTGGTTAAATCATCGTTTTTCGTCCGTAGCCATGAAATATAGGCTACCAAAGCTGTTACGATGAGGAAACTCGAAACTGTTAATAGCATACGCTCCTCCTTGTAGAAGCCATTATTAATATCCATTTATAGACTACTGCTAGGTGTATAAAGAGCATATGATAATTGTCATACTGATTGTGTGAGAAGGATCACAAAATTAAAATAAAGTCTGTTTTTATAGATAATTATGAGCAAGATCATAAATTATTTATTTATCCAAAAGAATAATAATGCCGTACTCCCACAAAAAAGGAGTTTGAAATGAGTTTACAGTTAATTTTTATTTTAATTTTATGTGGTGTGATGACAAATATAATGTCCGCTATTTTTGGCATCGGTGGCGGCGTATTGATGGTACCTATTCTCTACACCTTATTCCCACAGTTCCCTTTACAAATGATTGCTGCAACATCATTGACGATTGTCATGGGATCATCCTTTATTAACTTAATTTATTTTTACAAACAAAAAGTATCGATTAATTACAAAGCGATGTTCATTTGGTCTGTGGGTATGATTATTGGTGTGCAGCTAGGATTCGAATCCAGTTTTTATGTACCCGATATTGCCATCATCAGTGTGTTTGTTATCACACTTTCCCTATTAGCAATTCGTACTATTTTTAGTAAAGAGACTGCAATAATTCAGCAATCTACTGAAGATGAAACGATTAAAGGAATCGGTCTTTCAACGGTAGGTGGATTTATTGCTGGCATGACCGGCATTGGAGGTGGTTCAATTATGGCACCTTTAATTGGACAATTAAAATCCGTTAAAGCCCATCAAATTGCACCTTATACCAATGCGATGATGTTTATTGGTGGGCTAGGTAGCCTTTATGGCTATCTTTCAAAAAACTCACCTCATCACTTTGGTTGGCAAATCGGTTACGTAAATTTTTCGATCGTGATTATTGTCGTACTCAGTGCTTTTGTGACCGGATTTTTATCGATGAAAATTCGAGGTAAATTATCACCGCAATTAGTCAAAAAACTATTAGGCATTATTTTATTGGTGATCAGTGCCTATATGTTACTTATCCATGCTATAAAATAAAAAAATGGCAGAGAAAATGCGCTCTGCCATTTGAATTATCTTTCTTCTCTTTTCACTTCATCCCACAGAATATCCATTTCGATTAAAGAAAGATCTTTAACTGATGAACCTCGTTCCAATGCTTTTTCTTCTACTTTACGAAAACGTTGTTCAAATTTATTATTCGCCTTACGCAAAGCCTCTTCTGCATTGCATTTGAGATGACGAGATAAATTAACCGTTGCGAAAAATAAATCCCCGATTTCCTCTTCTATTTTTTCTTGATTGCGAGGAGTTTGATTGATTTCATCCCGAACTTCTTGCAATTCTTCTTCAACTTTTGCTAATACATGTTCAACGTCATCCCAATCAAATCCAATCTTTGAACATTGTTTTTGCATTTTTTGCGCTCTTAACAATGCAGGAAAAGCATTCGGAATATCATCTAAAATAGAACGTTTTTCTTGAACTGATTTCTCTTGTGCTTTGATACTATTCCAACGAGCTAATGCTTCTTCTTCATTTCCAGCTGTTGCATCACCAAATACATGAGGATGACGACGCACAATCTTTTTAGAAATATCATTAAGAACATCATCAAATGTGAAATAACCATCTTCAGAAGCAAGCTGACTAAAAAATACAACCTGTAATAAAAGATCGCCAAGCTCTTCTCTTAAATTAGCGATATCTTTCTTTTGAATAGCATCAATGACTTCATAAGTTTCTTCGGTTAAACAAGGAATCATCGATTCATAATTTTGTTTAAGATCCCAAGGACAACCGCCATTAGGGTTACGTAATTGTGCAATTAATTGGATAAAATCTTGAATGGAGTAATGCATAAGAATATCTCTAAAATACTAAAAATGCGAGTAGTATAAAACGAATAGCAAAATAGACAATATTCTTAAAAAAATTAAAGATAATTTGATATAAAATGATGGCAGGGGCGGAGAGGCTCGAACTCCCAACACCCGGTTTTGGAGACCGGTGCTCTACCAATTGAACTACGCCCCTATTGGTATTAAGAATTGGCGGAATGGACGGGACTCGAACCCGCGACCCCCTGCGTGACAGGCAGGTATTCTAACCAGCTGAACTACCACTCCGCTAAGTGCTGGGTATAATAATGATGAACGTTAAAACCGTCAATCTTTTTTTTCTTTTTTATGTTTATCTGATTAATAGATAACCGATTAATGTGAGGTTTCGTCACCCGTACGAATAGACCAAAAACATTTGCCATCGCTTTTTTTATTGACCAATTTAATGAAATCTAAATGAGCTTGGAGTTCATCATCGGTGGGTTGTAACACTTTTAAATTTTGCGAAAAATTGACCGCACTTTGAAGATCTTGCATATTGGTACCAGCTTGGATAATTGGGCTATCCGCATGGTCTTCATCAAATAGGCTAGTTTGCCCGCCTGTCATGGATAAATAAACGTCGGCTAAAATCTCCGCATCCAGTAACGCGCCGTGGAGTGTGCGTTTGCTGTTATCAATGCCTAAACGATCACACAACGCATCTAAGCTATTACGTTTCCCAGGATACATTTGGCGCGCCATTTGCAACGTATCGGTGACGAGGCAAATGTCGGTCGTTTTGATATCTAACCCAAGTTTACGGAATTCATAGTCCATAAAGCCCACGTCGAAGGGCGCATTATGAATCAGCAGTTCAGCACCACGAATATATTCAATAAAGTCTTGTGCAATCGTTTTGAAATCCGGTTTATCTGCCAGCATTTCATCCGTAATACCGTGAACTTTAATGGCATCGGGATCAACCAAACGATCCGGCTTAATATAAATATGGAAATTATTGCCCGTATATTTACGGTTGATCATTTCCACGGCACCAATTTCAATAATGCAATGTCCTTCGTAATGCGCACCAATTTGGTTCATACCGGTGGTTTCAGTATCCAGTACAATTTGGCGATCCGGATTTATCATTGTTCTACCTATCTGTTTCCTTTAAAATACGGCCTATTTTACACAAGCTCGAATTAGTTATGCAAAAACAGATTGAAATTTTTACGGATGGATCTTGCCTAGGCAACCCGGGAGCCGGTGGCATAGGGATTGTCCTGCGCTATAAACAGCATGAAAAACATATTTCAAAAGGGTATTTCAAAACTACCAATAATCGTATGGAATTACGAGCAGTGATTGAGGCCTTAAATAGCTTGAAAGAGCCTTGCCATGTGACGCTTTATAGCGACAGCCAATATATGAAAAATGGCATTACACAATGGATTTACAATTGGAAGAAAAATAATTGGAAAGCGAGTACGGGCAAAGCGGTAAAAAATCAGGATTTATGGATTGCATTAGATCAGGCGATTCAAACTCATAACATTGATTGGCAGTGGGTGAAAGGGCATTCAGGTCATCGTGAAAATGAAATTTGTGATGAACTAGCCAAACAAGGTGCAGAAAACCCAACTTTAGAAGATATCGGTTACGAAGGCTAGTCTGCACCTGGTTTTAACGTGTGGTTATTCTTGATAACGAATTAAACCTTCCTGCTGTGTGGTGGCAATTAATGTGCCATCTGCAGCAAAAATTTGTCCTCTCGCTAAACCACGTCCGGCAAAAGCATTGTTACTTTCAATGGCATGTAAGTGCCAATTATTTAAATTGAAAGGACGGTGGAACCAAATGCTGTGGTCGATCGTAGCCACTTTCATCCCTTTCTGTAAAAAGCCTTTCCCATGTGGGTGAAGTGCGGTCAAAATACAGTGGAAATCAGAAAAATACGCTAAGAGACATTGTTGTGTCTGCGAATCTAATGGCGCTTCGCCATTGGTTTTAAACCAAGCATATTGTTCAGGTGGCAGTTCTCGACCATCAAATGGATTGTTCAAATATCGGCTATGAATCTGAAATGGTCGCTCTTGAGCAAATTTTTCACTCAAGCTTTCAGGCAAAGTCTGCGCCACTTTTAACATGATTTCGTGCTCATCAATACATTGTTCAGGACCTGGCACTTCTGGCATAGCGGATTGATGGTCAAAGCCTTCTTCAGGTACTTGAAATGACGCGGTGACATGGCAAATCACATTTTTATGTTGAATGGCTTTTACGCGTAATGCAGAGAAATTTCGCCCTTCACGTAAAGTTTCCACGTCATAAATAATCGGGTATTGACTGTCGCCAGGCGCTAAAAAGTAAGCATGGCAAGAATGGAGTACTCGCTCAGGTGGTGCAACTTGCATCGCGGCAGAAAGCGATTGTGCTACGACTTGGCCACCAAACACTTGGCGAAAACCTAAGTCTTCACAGGCTCCGCGAAAGATAAGATCATCAATTTTTTCTAGTTTTAACAATTCGATGAGTTGATTTAATTTATCCGACATTGTTTTTTCCTTTTATAAATACAAAAAGACCGCATAGTTATGCGGTCTGAAGTGTTTTTATACGTTAAAGCGGAAGTGCATGACATCACCATCTTGGACGATGTAGTCTTTGCCTTCTAAGCGCCATTTACCTGCTTCTTTTGCTCCGTTTTCACCTTTGAATTGGATGAAGTCATCGTAAGCAATCACTTCTGCACGGATGAAGCCTTTTTCAAAGTCTGTGTGGATTACAGCTGCCGCTTTAGGGGCGGTTGCACCCACAGAAACCGTCCATGCGCGCACTTCTTTCACGCCCGCAGTGAAGTAGGTTTGAAGATTTAATAAGGCATAACCTGCACGAATTACACGGTTTAAGCCAGGTTCTTCAATGCCAAGATCTTGTAAGAATTCGATTTTTTCATCGTCATCAAGCTCAGCAATTTCTGCTTCGATCGCCGCACATACTGGCACTACAACAGAGCCTTCTTTTTCTGCAAACTCACGTACTTTGTCTAAATACGGGTTGTTTTCAAAACCGTCTTCATTCACGTTAGCAATGTACATGGTTGGTTTTAATGTGAGGAAGTTATAGCTTTTAATTGCTAATAACTCATCTTTATCTAAAGGAACAGAACGAATCATGCCTGCTTCAGAAAGTACAGGAAGGATTTTTTCCATCACAGAAAGCTCAAGTTTTGCGTCTTTATCGCCACCTTTAGCACGTTTTTGTAAACGTTGGATGGCACGTTCGCAGCTGTCTAAGTCAGCAAGGGCTAATTCAGTATTGATGGTTTCGATATCGTTTAATGGGTCGATTTTACCCGCAACGTGCACGATGTCATCATTTTCAAAACAACGAACAACATGACCAATTGCATCAGTTTCACGGATGTTAGCTAGGAATTTATTCCCTAAGCCTTCACCTTTACTTGCACCCGCAACCAAGCCAGCGATATCCACAAACTCCATGGTGGTCGGTAACACACGTTCAGGTTTAACAATTTCCGCTAACGCATCTAAACGCGGATCCGGCATTGGTACCACGCCAGTATTCGGTTCGATGGTACAGAAAGGATAGTTTGCCGCTTCGATACCGGCTTTGGTTAATGCATTAAAAAGGGTAGATTTGCCGACGTTTGGCAAACCAACGATACCACATTTAAATCCCATGATGTTTTCCTTATTGTGAGCGTAAGTGCGGTTAAAATTTATGGTGTTTTTTCACCGCACTTTTGAGTTAAATTTTAAAACTATTTAAGCGATTGGTGGCTTTCACCATACTTTCTTTGAAAAGCAATTCGATGCAATCGGTGGCTTCATCTAACGCTTTATCGAGCGCTTCTCTTTCTGCTGGCGCGGGTTTGTTAAGCACAAAACCTGAAACTAAATCACGGTGTCCAGGATGGCCAATACCAATGCGTAAACGATAGAAATTGTTGCTGTTACCAAGCTGAGCCACGATATCTTTTAAACCATTGTGTCCGCCATGTCCGCCACCTTGTTTTAATTTTACGGTGCCGGGCGGTAAGTCTAATTCATCGTGTAGCACTAAAATTTCTTCTGGTTTGATGCGATAAAAATTAGCAAGTGCCCCTACGGCTTTTCCACTTAAATTCATAAACGTCGTCGGCACTAAAAAATGGACTTCTTTGCCGTTAATCAGTGTTTTTCCTACATAACCAAAGAATTTATTTTCTGCATTAAGCGAAACATTAAAGCGACGAGCCAAACGCTCAATCAACCATTCACCTGCATTGTGGCGGGG